>Ga0209654_1000009_pt1 | contig 248504 bp, 207 predicted proteins | sample SaaInl1SG_22_DNA_FD_184646 | JGI IMG/M metagenome (GOLD analysis project Ga0209654, IMG submission 184646) | Marine microbial communities from expanding oxygen minimum zones in the Saanich Inlet - ESP_161SG_22_DNA (SPAdes) (version 2) | ecosystem: Environmental > Aquatic > Marine > Intertidal... | reverse complement strand
GGTAAGGTGAAAAAAGCGAACATTGAATTGAACCGTAAGGTATTGGCAGATTTAGCCATGAACCACCCGGAAGCGTTCAAAGCGATCGTTGATAAGGTGAAGTAATAAATCAGATTGGAGACTTAGAGACGCCTCGTTCCTTTTGGAACGGGGCGTTTTACTTTTTTAGCAACCGGTGGCTTTGATATTGGTAAACAATAATGGGGCCTGAAGGCGTTTCCATTCGATCCAGCACTTCCGCATCCAGCACAGGTAAATCGTGTGCGTAAAGCCACTTTACGCCATGCTCCTCGCGCCAAGGACCCGGCACCTCTAATGCTAAAGGAACCACATTAATGTAATCGAACAGACCCGCAATCTCATGGTGTGCAGGATTTGATATAATAGCATTGGGTGAACCCGTCTGCACCAATTTTCCATCTCGTACGACCCAAAGCGTATCGGCAACAAGCAAAGCGTCAGACGGATCGTGTAACACCAATAAGGCGGCACTTTTCGAGCGCTTAATCATGGCTTTCATATCCAATAGAATGGCGCTCTTGGTTCTAAGATCCAGCTGAGCTAAACTCTCATCCATCAAAAGCACTGGGGGCTCCCCAGCCATTGCTTTAGCTATGCTTACTCGTTGGCGCTGACCACCGCTTAAGGTTTTCGTCGTCTGACCTGCAAACGCAGTCAAGCACATCGCTTCCATTAAGCTCTTTATTCTATGCTCGCGTTCCTCCTCATCCAATCGTAAGATATGATGGCCAATGTTTTCTTCAACAGCCAACATGCCTTGTAAGTCGTCCAACTGCGGAACCCAACCCGCCTTCTTTTCATCCAATACCAAACGCTTCTTCCTAGTCTCTACCGGCGCACCGTCAATAGAGACGCTTCCAGATAGTGGCTCTAGTTCGCCACGAAGCAATCGCATCAATGTACTTTTACCTGCGCCGGAGGGGCCAACCATGACTACTATTTCGCCAGGCGCAATGGAAGCAGTGCCAAATTCGAAAATTTGGTCTTCACCGTATGTGAAGCGGAGCGCATCAAAATGGACTAAGGGTGCATGCATACCTTCAATAAACAAAAAAACCGCCCCAATGTTGGGGCGGTTTTTAACGAATCTTATTTTTTATAAGTGGATTACCTCGTCGTAGGCAGCTGCAGTGGCCTCCATAAAGGCTTCACTAAGTGTCGGGTGCGGGTGCACCGTTTTGAGAATTTCATGACCCGTAGTTTCAAGTTTACGTGCAATAACAGCCTCAGCGATCATCTCTGTAACGTTCGATCCAATCATGTGAGCGCCTAAAAGCTCTCCGTATTTGGCATCAAAAATCACTTTTATGAAGCCGTCTTTGTGGCCCGATGCAGAAGCTTTACCTGATGCCGAGAATGGAAATTTCCCTACTTTCAACTCGTAACCTGCTTCTTTTGCTGCTTTCTCTGTCATTCCAACTGAGGCTACCTCAGGGAAACAGTACGTACATCCAGGAATATTCCCGTAATCAAGTGGCTCAACATGCAAGCCCGCTAATTTCTCCACACACAGAATACCCTCTGCAGAAGCGACATGGGCCAATGCTGGTCCTTTAACGATATCACCAATGGCAAAGTAGCCCGGTACGTTGGTCTGGTAAAAATCGTTCACCAAAATACGGCCACGATCGGAGGCAATACCTACCTCTTCAAGTCCAATTCCTTCGATATTAGGGGCAATACCTACTGCCGATAAGACAACATCAGCTTCCAATTGCTCTTCGCCCTTTTTAGTCTTTACGTTAACGATACAGCCTTTACCCGAGGTATCAACCCCAGTAACCTCCGCATTCGTCATAATCTTAACGCCTGACTTTTTGAAGGTACGTTCCAATTGCTTGCTCACATCCTCATCTTCGACAGGAACAATATTTGGCATGTATTCTACAATGGTCACATCTGTACCCATGCTGTTGTAGAAGTAAGCGAATTCGATACCGATCGCTCCAGAACCTACAACCACCATTTTCTTAGGCTGCTTTTCAAGCGTCATCGCTTTACGGTAGCCTATAATTTTCTTTCCGTCTTGTGGTAAGTTTGGTAGTTCTCTTGAACGGGCACCTGTGGCTATGATGATATGCTGACCAGTATAAACCGTCTCCTTTCCAGCTTCATCCGTTACGGCAACCTTTTTGCCCGGTTGAACTTTACCAAACCCGTTTAAAACAGTGATTTTATTTTTCTTCATTAAAAACTGTACACCACCGCTCATGCCATTCGCAACCTCGCGCGAACGGTTTACAACCGCGTTAAAGTCTTTATCGTATTCTTTGATTTTGATTCCAAAGTCTTCCGCATGCTTCACATATTCAAATACCTGAGCACTCTTCAGAAGGGCTTTTGTAGGAATACATCCCCAGTTTAGACAAACGCCTCCTAGGTTTTCTTTTTCTACTACGGCCGTTTTGAATCCCAATTGAGATGCACGAATGGCAGTTACATAGCCACCGGGGCCTGACCCCACAACGATTACGTCAAAATCCATTTATTTTTCTTTTAAATGAGCGTGCAATTTAAGGCCAAAACCTTAACTCTTCCGCATGGCAATACAGGATATCTCAACATTCACATTTTTTGGCAATGTTTTCACGGCAACCGTCTCCCTTGCAGGGAACGGCGCAGCAAAATAACTCCCGTACACTTCGTTAACTTCAGCAAAATGATCCATTGAGCTTAGAAAAATACTCGTCTTAACCACAGAATTAAAATCAGCGCTGCCTGCCAACAAAACGGCTTGCAGGTTTTTCATTACCCTGTGCGTCTCCTCAGTGATTGAATTTCCTTGCGCCATATCACCCGTGTGTGGATCCATTGCGATCTGTCCAGAGGTGAAAATCACATCCCCCCAACTAATACCCGCACTATACGGCCCTATCGCCGGTGCTAGTCCCTTTCCTTCAATTGCTTTTTTCATGGTTTTGTCGGTAGATTTAAATTACTTCAACCGAATTTAACTCATATTTGCGCACATGAAGGTGCTTCTCATTGACAATTACGACAGCTTTACCTATAATCTGGTCCATTATCTGGAGAAATCAGGTGCTGAAGTTGTCGTTTACCGCAATGATGCCGCGGAATTGGCGCATTTAGAATTGGCACAGTTCGACGGCCTAGTTCTCAGCCCTGGGCCGGGATTGCCAGAAGATAGCGGACAGCTTATGTCCTTCATTCAGCGAAGCTATGGCCAACTTCCTATTTTGGGTGTTTGTTTGGGTATGCAGGCACTTGCTTTACACACTGGTGGCCGTTTGTACAATAGAAAAGGCATCATGCACGGACGTACCGCTGCATTGAAAGTGCTTCGAGACAGCGCACTGTTAAAAGGCATCACAGAATTCCAAGTAGGTCTATACCACAGTTGGGCAGTAGATAAGGAAGCGCTTTTGGGGTGGGCACTCTGCGCCGTTGCTTTAGAGGAAGATGCACCTATGGTTATTGAATCAGAAATAGACAGCGCATATGGCGTCCAATTTCACCCTGAAAGTGTCCTAACCCCACAAGGACTTCGAATGATTAAAAACTGGCTCGCCTTAGTGAATTAGAAATCTATGGCCGTGCGTCTGCGCTGGGTTTTCACTTGACGGAATTGCTGGTTTTTCAGGTTAATTCCGATCATGTACGAACGCGTTGAACCAAAAGGCACCCATGAAATCTTCATCTCCCAACAATGCAAGTCCCTAGTAGCGTTTATCGAGGTAAATCCTGCCGTACGTTTCGCAATATCTATTCCCGTGCGGTAATTCAAGGACCAATTATCTGTGGGCCTGTATGCACCTGAAATACTAATACTGTGTGCTGCAAATTCGTTTTGGAACACTGGACCGCTAGCGCCTTCTGCACCCTCAGAAACGTTTGTTAAAAAACGAAGATCATAATTTAAACTCACGTTCCAATCCGAACGTAAAGGCACCAGATCGGGGTAGCGGTAGTAATCTATATCGCCTGAAGTAAAACTTCCACCGCGGCGTTCCAGAGCAACTGCCTCTCGACTGTTCCCTCGATTACTTTTAAGTTGAGTACTGGCTGAGAATTGCGATGTTCGATGAATAAGTGGGGACTGATTGAGTTTGTAAGCCAATGTAGCAATACGCTCCCCTTCTACATTGTACCCGTAGGGATCAAACTGACCTTGGTACGTAAGACGTAGTTTTTGATTAAACAAAGAACTTGCAGCGGTCAGGCGAACCACGTTCCAGTTGAACCCGTCTTGAGAGGCGAGGTTATAATTGGTATTCAAATTAAAGCGCTCGAGCAATTTTACTTTTTTTGTCCCCCCCGTTGTATCGCTGCGGTCCCTTACTTTCGCCTCTAGATTGTTATCGATTGCAATGGTAATCGCACCATTACTACCTCTACCTGGCGAACCGTACAAAAATCCATTATACCTATTGTAGAAGAGGTTGTTTCCTAGGGTGTCTGTAAAGTTCTGGTAATAATTCCACTGCTCCGTACCAAAATCTGGACGAAAGTTGAACGTCGCACGCGGTGTAATCATGTGGCGTATTGCCTTTACAGGTCCTTTAGAGAACAGAAAAGTTCCATAAATCTTTGTATTCAACGATGCATTCATACCAAAATCGCGGACAGCGGTAAACCCACTGATCGTATCGGTAAGCACTCCTTTATTGAGTGCCGGATCGAAGGCATAATCATACTGCTGAAAATACCAGCGTTCCGTATAATTCGCGGATGGACTGAAGGTAAAGTATTTGAAAAGCTTGGCATTAGTGGATAATGACGTGTTGTGCTTCACGCCGTACTGGCCGTATTCGCGCAGTACATCGTTCATGTCATACCCAGCTAATGAGTCCAATTTCTCGCTGATTGTACCTAAGTTTCCTTTTAATCGACCTTCGGCTACTGAACTGTAATTCATCCCCAGCTTATCGTACCATTGACTTTTTCCATCGTTGGTCTTCAAAGGAAAGAATCGAGGCACATTGAACGAAGCTTTAGGCAGGTTAGTCGTGAAGCTCTGTGAGCCATTGTTTTGAGTGTGGTTACCGCTCACCGTTAAATTCGCTCGACCAAAACGCTGGTTGTAGGTGATGCTGGAATTCATCGTATTATTCGTCGTGCTCATCGTCCCGTTGAGCAAATCTTCCGGGTTGGCGCTGTTCTTGAAGAAATTTGGGTTCTGCAAATTAACGCTCGCGTTGAACTGACGCGACGGATGCGCTTTTGCATCTTGACGGTGGGTCCATCGAATACTGAAATTCTTCGTGATATCGTAACCACCGAACGGCTCAAAAATGGGAAGCCCTCTGCGTTGATAACGGTATTGATACCCAAAATTACCACTGTAGCTGTAGCGTTTTCTATAATTGGTTGTGGCTTGCAACGACCAAGAACCGCGCAGGTATAAATCGCCGCGCAATTCTAGATCCATAAAGTCATTGATCGGGAAATACCAACCACCGTTCACTATGCCCACCCCTTGCGATGGTGAATTTTGAAAACTAGGCATCAACAAACCCGAGATGCTCGGCTTTTCGAGATTCGTTGGAAAGTAGCCATAGGGAATAACCAGCGGTGTTGGAATGCCAAAGAATTCAAAGTGAGCAGGTCCTGTAATGATGCGCTCACCCAATTCCACCTTACTCTTATTGGTTTTAATCTGAAAATGTGGCTCCTCATGCGAACAGGTCGTGAAACCCGTTCCGGCCATGTATAGGGTGTTGGAATCTATTTTTTTGACCGCATCTCCGTTGAGGTAATTCTCCCCTTCTTGCGTCAAAACGCCTTTAATTTTAGCCTTTTCCGTGGTCCAATTGTATTTGATTTCGCTCAAATAAAACACCTTTCCACCGTCCTCAAAAACAGGTTGTTGCACAACATCACCTCCTTCATTTTCTATGCCTCGTGCTACCACCAGTCCCTCTTTCCAAAAGATTTTAGCATAGCCCGCATCCAACTTCGTTTCCCCAAAAATTAGGTGCACTTCGTTGAACAACTCAACCGTCCCTGCATCCACGTCAGAAGTGATTGAATCCTTCGCGGTGTAGCTAATAGGTTTATCCTGTGCGGCCGTTAAAAACGGTGTACAAAATGTGAGCAAAAAAAGAAGATCAGTAAGTCGCTGATGCACCCGGGTATGTAATTTGCATGAGATTCAAAGGTAAAACGAATGTTTATGTGCCTTGGTATGGTTGGCCCAAGTTTTAAAGGAATTAAAATTGCTGGTTTGGCAGTGCTTTTTACAGTGCTGGCCGCCTTCAATCCACGCCCCTTTCGTGCTGCGAATGCGGGCGTAAACATTATTGTCATAGACCCCGGGCACGGTGGCAAAGATCCTGGCAATCTCGGGACTGGACGCTACCGCACGCGTGAGAAAGACGTCAGTTTTGATGTAAGTGCATTGGTGAAAAAATACATAGAAGAAAACCTACCGGATACGAAAGTGATTCTCACCCGCGACGACGACCGGTTCATTGAACTCTACCAGCGTACTGTTATTGCGAATCGCGCCAACGCTGATGTATTCATCTCCATCCACTGTAATGCGAACGATAATAAAACCGCCTATGGTACCGAAAGTTTCGTTCTTGGGATGGGTGAAAAAGACCAGCGACTAAATAAAACGGCTCAATTAGAGAATGCTGCCCGCTTATTAGAAGAAAATTGGGAAAGCAACTACGAGGAACTAAACACGAACAATCCTGCTGCCATTATTGCTTTGCGCGCCTATCAGGACGCTTTCCTAGAGCAAAGCATTAGCATTGCAGATGAGATCCAGCGCCAATTTGAAGGTCGCGTCAAACGACGCAACCGCGGGGTCAAACAACAACCCTTAGCCGTACTCCGTGGCTCTACTATGCCCGCTGTACTAGTAGAATTAGGATTTCTCACCAACCCAGGTGAAGAAGATTTCTTACAAAGTACCCAAGGCAAAGAATTGCTTGCCAGCGCCATCTATCGTGCGGTGAAAGAATATAAATTTAAACGCGAACAGCGCGATGCTGGTATCCAAACCGAAGGGTCTTCCCTAACGCCCGTCGTAGAAAATTCGGTCCCTCCCGTCAGCGACAAACCGACCGAAACATCCGTTGAACCTATTCCTGAATCTATTGCAGCGGCACCTTCTACGGTCATTAATGTGGCTATTGAGGATGGATTAACCTTGCATTTTTCAGTTCAAATTGCCGTATCACGCAATGACCTCCCTTGCCTTCCAGAAAACTTTAAGGGACTAGAATCGGTGTGGAAACAAGAACAATATGGTCTGTACAAATACTTCTGCGGCAGATTAACAACATTTACTGAAGCAGAAGCGTTAAAAGAAGAAGTACTGGAGCACTATCCGGACGCCTATCTCGTAGCGTTCGAAAAGGACAAGAAAATTGACCTAAATGAGGCCAAAAAGCGCGCGCCATAATGTATTTTAGCATCTAAACGAAACGACTTTGAAAACAGAATTTAAAATTGGCTTGGCCATAGTTCTAGGTGTTTTCCTATTGTATTGGGGGGTAAATTACCTCAAGGGCAAGGATGTATTTAGCACAGAGAACAAATACTATGTCGTTTACGATAACACAGAAGGACTGCTTGCGACGCGCCCCATCACCATCAACGGCTTTCAGGTAGGTCAGGTCAGCGATATTTCTTTCCTTCCTGATGCTTCAGGTCGGCTTATTGTGACCCTTAATGTGGGCAACGACTTTCCTATCACAAAAGGAACCGTTGCAAAAATTTATTCCGCCAGTATCATGGGCGAGAAAAGCATCTCTTTATCGGTAAACAAAGGAGCACCACTCTCGTTGAGTGGCGATACCCTAGTAAGTGCCACTGAGCGCGATTTAACGGAGGAAGTAAACATGCAGCTTGCGCCCATCAAAGCACGCACTGAAGAATTGCTCGGCACACTAGATACGGTTATTGGTCTCGCTTCAGGATTTTTGGACGAACGCACTTCTCAAAATTTCAAATCGACCTTTGAAAGTTTAACCAAAACCTTTGCAAGCGTTGAGGCAAGCGCGGCGGAAGTCAGTGAGTATCTGGGTGATAATAAAGGGAACTTTGACGCGATGAGCGAGAATTTCAGAACGCTCAGTGAAGAATTGGCTGCGAAGAGTAAAGATATCAGCAGCACAATCACTAACCTTGAAGCGATATCAGACAGTCTAGCCAGTGCGAAGCTCACGGAGACCATTAATAATATGGAAAGCATCACTGCACGCTTTGACCGTTTGATGGCGGAATTGGAAACAGGTGAAGGCGCGGCATCAAAATTAATTTACGACGAAGAGGTCTACGCAAACATGAAAAAAGCGACGGAAAATTTGAACCGTCTCTTATTAGACATTAAATACAATCCGAACAAATACCTTCACGTAAGCATGTTCGGGAGCAGAACGCGCTATACTGAGGAAGAAATCCAAGCCATCGAAGAGGCTATGGAAGGAAGCAATCCAGGGAAGTGATTATGACGTATTTGCCCAACATCCTATTCATTGCCGCGCTGGCCACCGCCATCGCAGTATTCGCTAAGAAGGTGGGACGAATACGTAAAAACATCTTTTTAGGAAAAGATACAGACCGCAGTGACCGCCCAAGCGATCGGCTACAAAACATGCTTCGAGTAGCCTTTGGTCAATCAAAAATGCAAGCGCGCCCAGTCGCAGGTGTGCTCCATTTTATCGTCTATGCGAGTTTCCTTATCATCAATATTGAAGTTTTAGAAATTATCGTTGATGGAATTTTCGGAACCCACCGCGTCTTTGCTCCCTTCTTAGGCAGCGCCTATGTACCGATCATAAGTGCATTCGAAGTTTTGGCCGTGCTTACCGTCGTCGCAGTCCTCATTTTTTGGTGGCGCAGAAACGTGAGTAAATTGGACCGTTTCCACAAACCTGAAATGAAAGGATGGGCTTTTACGGATGCGAATAACATCTTATACATCGAACTGGTCCTCATGTTTGCTTTCCTGAACATGAATGCATTAGAGGCCAATTTTGCCGATGCGCACCACAGCTTCCTCATCAGTCAATACATTGCGCCACTTTGGAGCGGTGCGAGTGAATGGGGACTGCATTTTGGCGAGCGGCTTTTCTGGTGGGTCCATATCCTCGGCATCTTTGCGTTCTTAAACTACCTTCCGTATTCAAAGCATTTTCACATTATTCTTGCCTTCCCAAATACCTATTATGCCAACCTCGAAGCCAAAGGCCGTTTTGAAAACAATGCAGCGGTAACTAAGGAAGTTGCATTGATGATGGATCCTTCAGCCGATCCTTTTGCAGCGCCAGCGCCGGATGCTGATGCACCTATTGAGCGCTTTGGTGCAAAAGACGCCAATGACCTTAGCTGGGCGAACTTACTCAATGCCTATACCTGTACCGAATGCGGTCGCTGCACAAGTGAATGCCCTGCCAACCTCACCGGTAAAAAATTATCGCCGCGCAAAATCATGATGGACACGCGCGACCGCATCGAAGAGATTGGCCAAAACATCGCAGCCAATGGCTCTTTTTTAGACGATGGTAAGAGTTTATTAGGCGACTACATTACCAATGAAGAATTGTGGGCCTGCACCAGTTGTAATGCCTGTGTTCAAGCTTGCCCAGTAGATATCGATCCTTTAAATATCATTATGAAACTCCGCAATTTTGCGACCATGGAAGAGAGTAGCGCACCCGGCGCACTGAATGCCATGATGACCAACGTGGAGAACAATGGTGCGCCTTGGCCCTTCAACCAGATGGACCGTGCGAACTGGATCAACGAATAAGCAACCCAACACCCAACATACAAACAGTAATTCTACAAACGCGTCAAAAAACACACATGGAAAAAAGCGCAAATGCACACATCGATAAATTATTAAAAGAAGCCTCCGAAGATGGTCAACTCATCAGCCCAATGCTTCCGTCAGATGTGAAGAATTACCTCATAGACATTGATGGCACTGTCTGTGACGATATCCCGAATGAGGAACCAGAACGTATGGCTACGGCGAATGTCTACCCAGATGCTTTGGACACCTTAAACAAATGGTTCGACGAAGGACATGTAATTACCTTCTTTACCTCTCGTACTGAAGACCACCGCGAGGTTACTGAAAAATGGCTGAAAGAAAACGGTTTTAATTGGCACGGCTTGCTCATGGGCAAACCACGCGGGGGGAACTACCATTGGGTAGACAACCACATAGTTCGTGCGACCCGTTATACAGGTAAATTCACTGAACTCGTTGAGAAAGAGAGTACAATTCAAGTTTTCGAAGACTAACTATGACTACATTTCAAGTTCCCACATTAGCACAAATGACTGCCGAGGGCAAGGCTCCTGAAGTCTTGTTTTGGGTCGGTTGTGCCGGTAGCTTTGACGATCGTGCAAAAAAGATCACCAAAGCAATGGCAAAAATTTTGCACCACACGGGCATCAGCTTTGCCGTTTTGGGAACTGAGGAAGGTTGTACCGGGGATCCAGCCAAACGCGCAGGTAATGAGTTTCTTTTTCAGATGCAAGCCATGATGAACATACAGGTTCTAAATGGCTATGAAGTCAAGCATATTGTAACCACGTGCCCGCATTGCTTCAACACCTTAAAAAACGAATACCCTGAATTGGGCGGTAATTACCACGTAGAGCACCACAGCCAATTCTTAAACCGACTACTCAATGAAGGCCGTCTCAAGATTGAAGGCGGTAGTTTCAAGGGGAAGAAAATCACTTTTCACGATCCGTGTTACCTAGGACGTGCAAACGACGAATACGAGGCGCCGCGCGCACTTCTCGAGAAGCTCGATGTCTCACTGAAAGAAATGCGTCGTTGCAAAAAAAATGGTCTATGCTGCGGCGCCGGAGGCGCTCAGATGTTTAAAGATGCTGAAAAAGGTACAGCGGAAATTAACCACGTCCGCGCGGACGAAGCGATGGAAACAGGCGCTGAGATTGTCGTAGCGGGTTGTCCTTTCTGCAACACAATGCTGACAGACGGCGTGAAAAATCGCGAAAAAGAAGCGCAAGTTCAAGTGTTGGATTTGGCAGAGATGATCGCATTAGCAGAAGACCTTTAGTATGAGTATGCAATCTATGCATCCAGAATCGCGCATGTGGTTTTACGGTCTCGCTGCGCCTTTAACGGATCAGCAAGCAGAGGTGCTTAAAACATTAATGAATGATTTCGTGGGGCAATGGAAAGCACACGGAGCGCAACTCGCAGCCGCCTACAGAATCATAGGCAACCAATGTCTCATCATAGCCGTAGATGAACGTCAACAACAGGCAACAGGGTGTAGCATCGATAAAAGCGTACACCTGTTGATGGAATTTGGACAAGAATTTGGCGTGGACTTTTTCAATCGAATGTTGGTATTCACAACGGATAATGCGGGCTTAAAAGCCTTTACCCCTGCTGCGCTTAAAGAAGCCATATCAGCGGGCAGTATCACGGCAGAAACGCCAGTCATGCATACCTTGGCCACTACCCTACATGACAGTGGAAACGGAATGATTCCTTTGGGTGAAAGTTGGGCGAAACGCTACCTCTAAAAAATAGCGCTAGCGATCTCGTAAATGTTTTGACTCTTGCCCATGCTGTAGTAATGCAGCACCGGTACCCCAGCGTCTCTAAGTTCCTTACTTTGCTGTATACACCAATCAATACCCAATTGCCTAACCTGTGTATTGTCCTTGCATTTAATGGCTTGAATAGCCAAATCATCAGGAATATCCACGTGAAAGATCTGGGGCAAAATGCTCAATTGACGCTTTGTAGATAACGGCTTTAGACCTGGGATGATAGGCACCGTAATACCAGCGGCACGGCATTTTTCTACAAAAGCAAAATATTTACTGTTGTCAAAGAAGAGCTGGGTCACGATATAATCGGCCCCTGCCTCAACTTTTGCCTTTAAGTACTCAATATCGAGATTCAAAGACGGCGCTTCAAAATGCTTCTCTGGGTATCCAGCGACGCCAATACAAAAGTTCGTTGCGGTTGTATTTTGCAATTCCTCGTCGAGGTATTTGCCCTGATTCAAATCCTTTATTTGGTGCACCAAATCAATAGCAAAAGCATTTCCTTCTTTGTGCGGAGTAAAGTAACTCTCGTGCTTAGCCTGATCGCCGCGTAATGCCACAACATTTTCAATACCCAGGAAATTCAAATCAATCAGTAAATTTTCTGTTTCCTCTCGCGAAAATCCGCCACAAAGAACGTGCGGTACGGTTTCAGTATCATAGCGGTTCATAATCGCGGCACAAATCCCAACAGTACCTGGTCGCTTACGAACTACTTTTTCTTGGAGTAATCCGTTGTCTAAACGCTTATAAATGGTCTCCTCGCGGTGGTAGGTCACATCAATGAACGGTGGCTTGAACTCCATCAAAGGGTCCAAATTATCAAAGATCTCCATTGCCTTCTGCCCTTTAAGCGGCGGAAGAATTTCGAACGTGAATTGGCACTCCTTGACTTCTTGTAGTAAATCGGTAATCTTCATTGCTTAATAGTTAAGGTTAGGAGCCAACCACTTTTCTGCGGTCGCTACATCAATGCCACGAAGGGCGGCATACGATTCTATCTGATCTTTGGCCAATTTTCCGACGGCGAAATATTTTGAATCCGGATGGGCAAAATAATACCCACTCACGCTTGAGGCAGGATACATCGCTAAACTTTCAGTTAACGACATACCAATAGCCGGTGCGTCCAGTAGGTCAAATAACGTCGATTTATCGAGGTGATCTGGACAAGCAGGATAGCCCGGTGCTGGACGAATGCCGCGGTATTTCTCAGCAATGAGCTGCTCATTCGTCAACTGCTCTTCAGGCGCATACCCCCATATCTCACGACGAATTTTCAAATGCACATATTCTGCCAAACCTTCGGCCAATCGATCGGCCAGTGCCTTTAACATAAGGCTGCTGTAATCGTCCAGTGCGGCATCAAATTTCGCTAAGGTCTTCTCAATATCGAGTCCTGCGGTCACTGCAAATCCACCGACATAATCCTGAACAGTACCTTCTGGCGCAATAAAATCTGAGAGCGCCTGAAATTTGGATTTCTCTCCCGTTTGTCGGAGGGTGTAAAAACTTCCCAATTTGCCTTTTTCGCCTAATAAAATTTCTTCACCTCGACTCTGCGCAGGGAAAATACCATACGCTGCATTTAGGGTCAACCATTGCTCCTTTTGCAGCGTACGCAACATTTTTTGAGCATCTGCATACACACTTTTTGCCTGCTCCCCTACAACGGCATCTTCGAGTATTCGGGGGAATTTGCCAAAAAGCTGCCACGTTTGGAAAAACGGAGTCCAATCGATAAACGGGACAACCTCTCCTATTGGAACGTTCAAAACATGCTTTGTTCCAATGAATTTTGGCGTTGGCACCGTAGACGAATCAAATACGAGTTTCGGTTTGTTCGCCTGCGCATACATCAGCGGGACTAATGCCTTTTTCTCGCGGTGTTTCGCATAGCCTTCACGAACCTTCGCCAAGCCCTCTTTTTCCGTTTGTGCGTACAATGCACCCTGTTCACTCAACAGTTTGGAACAAACGCCTACTGCCCTGCTGGCATCAACAACGTGTAATACAGGGCCGTCAAATTCCGGATCAATCTTTACCGCGGTGTGTGCTCGTGAGGTCGTAGCACCCCCAATCAATAAGGGCTGCGTCATACCCAAACGCTTCATTTCTTTTGCGATGTGAATCATTTCATCCAGAGACGGTGTTATTAACCCGCTCAAACCAATGATATCCACCTGATGCTCTTGCGCCGCTTGCAAGATTTTCTCCGGTGGCACCATCACTCCAAGATCTATGATTTCAAAGTTGTTGCATGCCATGACAACACCTACAATGTTTTTCCCAATATCGTGCACATCCCCTTTTACCGTAGCGAGCAAAACTTTTCCTGCACTCGAGGAGGTGCCTACTTCTTTTTCTGCCTCTAAATAAGGCATCAAATAAGCCACCGCCTTCTTCATGACGCGTGCACTTTTCACCACTTGCGGTAGGAACATTTTCCCCGCTCCGAAAAGGTCACCAACCACGTTCATTCCATCCATGAGTGGGCCTTCAATCACGTGTAGTGGCTTCGCAAAAGATTGACGGGCCTCTTCAACATCTTCATCGATGAATTCTGTAATGCCTTTTATCAGTGCGTGCTCCAGTCGTTTTGCAACCGACGCATTACGCCATTCCAATACTTTAGCTTCATCTTTTACGGTACCTTCAACCGTTTGGGAGAACTCTAACAAGCGTTCTGTCGCGTCGTCTCTTCGATCCAGTAACACATCTTCAATATGCTCCATGAGTTCCTTGTCGACCTCTGCATACACTTCTAACATGGTCGGATTCACAATACCCATGTCCATACCGTGTTGAATAGCGTGGTACAAGAATGATGCATGCATCGCCTCACGTACGGTGTTATTCCCTCTAAAAGAAAAGCTCACATTCGAAACGCCGCCACTCACCTTTGCATAAGGCAGGTTTTCTTTGATCCACCTTGTGGCACGGAAGAAATCGAGTGCATTTTTCCGGTGTTCTTCCATCCCTGTAGCTACTGGGAAAATATTGGGATCAAAGACGATATCTTCTGGTGGGAAATTTAATTGTTCCCTTAAGATTCGGTAGGACCGTTCACAAATCTCAATACGACGCTCGTAAGAATCCGCCTGACCGTCTTCATCAAAGGCCATAATAATGACTGCAGCACCGTAGCGCTTAATGGTACGCGCTTGCGCAATAAATTCTTCTTCGCCGCCTTTCAGCGAAATGGAATTCACCACGCATTTGCCCTGTACACATTTTAAGCCCGCTTCTATGATTTCCCATTTAGAACTATCAATCATGATAGGCACTCGAGCTATATCAGGCTCTGCAGCGACAAGGTTCAAGAATGTCGTCATGGCTTCTACCCCATCGATCATTCCTTCGTCCATATTGATATCAATGATTTGCGCACCGCCCTCTACCTGGTCGCGTGCAACATCTAATGCTTCGTCGAAATTGCGCTCTTTAATCAGGCGCAAGAATTTTTTAGAACCCGTAACATTAGTGCGTTCGCCTACGTTTACAAAATTGGTATCAGGCGTAATGACTAACGGCTCTAAACCCGAAAGACGCATAGGTCGATTTGGAAGATTATGCGACATAGGTACGGGGTTTGTAGTTTTTTGCCAATTCAGCTATGGCCGCAATGTGCGCAGGAGAAGTACCGCAACAACCGCCGATAATATTAATAAGATTCAATTCCAAATAGTCCTTAATCTGAGCCGCCATTTGATCCGCAGTCTCGTCGTATTCGCCAAAAGCGTTGGGTAATCCTGCGTTGGGGTGTGCGCTGACTGCAAAAGGCGCTTTAGCATCTAAGGTCTGCAGGTAAGGCATTAATTGTTTCGCACCCAAGGCACAATTCAATCCTATACTCAATAAAGGTGCATGCCCCACAGAGATCAAAAAGGCCTCCGTAGTCTGGCCGCTTAGGGTGCGTCCCGAAGCATCCGTAATGGTGCCACTGAGCATGATCGCGACCTCACGACCAGAGGCCTCTATTGCATCTTGTGCCGCAAATAGGGCGGCCTTGGCATTCAACGTATCGAATACCGTCTCAATCAATAAAGCATCCACTCCCGCCTCAACGAGCGCTTCACATTGCTCGAAATAACACTCGCGTAAATCATCAAAAGACACCGCTCTAAATCCTGGATTATTCACATCTGGGCTCAAGGAAGCTGTTTTATTCGTCGGTCCCACAGAGCCGGCTATATATTTCGCCTCAGTCCCACCATTTGCGCGGTACTGATCGATGGCGCGGCGGGCGCTTTCCACAGCGGCCTTGTTCAGTTCTACCACGAGATCACTCATGTGGTAATCCTCCATAGAGATGCTGTTGGAATTGAACGTATTAGTCTCTAGAATATCAGCACCGGCCTCGAGATAGGCAAGATGGATGGCATCGATAGCCTTCGGTTGCGTGAGTACTAAAAGATCGTTATTGCCCTTAAGAGAATACTGGTAGTCTGCAAACCGATCACCACGGTAGTCCTCCTCTTCAAACTTATAGGCTTGAATCATGGTACCCATGGCACCGTCCAAAACTAAAATCTTTTGCTGTACAGCTTTTGTTATTGTCATCTCTTCCAAGGTTAGGTGCTAAGAAGAAAGGAGGTGGCGCTGCGTCTGCGATACGTATCATTCCCTTGTTCGGGTGGGTGGTGGCACCCGGCGCTTCCGGGTTGCCAAGACATCACAGGGCCCAATCCCTCAGTCTTTCTTGATAGCGGGGTAAAATTAGAACGTATTTTTCGAAAAAGTTGCATCTCAAGCATAGAAACTCAAAATCTTTTCTACTTTTGGGGCAGTGGAAGGATTTGACTGCTTGCAACCACGATAAAAAATGCTAAACACAGCACACATCTCGCAGGGCAAGCAGCTTTTATATTTCTACCTAAGTTTTAGTAAACCCTAATAAATCTATAGAGAGATGTCTTATTTCTTCACTTCAGAGAGTGTTTCGGAAGGCCACCCAGACAAAGTTGCAGATCAAATATCAGATGCCATTATTGATAACTTTTTGGCCTTTGACCCTCAATCAAAAGTAGCTTGTGAAACCCTGGTTACGACGGGTCAAGTCATTCTTGCAGGCGAGGTAAAATCTTCAGCGTACTTAGATGTACAAAGCATTACTCGTGATGTCATACAACGCATTGGTTACACGAAAAGTGAATACATGTTTGAAGCCAATTCTTGCGGTGTATTGAGCGCTATTCATGACCAGAGTGACGACATCAATCGTGGTGTAGACCGCGGGAATCCTGAAGACCAAGGTGCTGGTGATCAGGGAATGATGTTTGGTTACGCTTCAAATGAAACGGAAAACTATATGCCATTGGCACTGGATCTTAGCCACCGTATCTTACAGAAATTGGCCGATTTCAGAAGAGACGGCGCAGAAATCCCCTACCTCCGCCCTGATTCGAAAAGCCAAGTCACTATTCAGTATAGCGATAATAATAAGCCCGAACGTATAGAAGCCATCGTAGTGAGTACACAACACGATGATTTCAATGCAAATGACGAAGTGATGTTGGCGAAAATCAAAGCAGACATTGTAAACTTGGTTATTCCTGCAGTAAAAGCCGACCTACCGCCTAACATTCAAGCCTTGTTTGGTGGCGATATTAAATACCACATCAATCCTACCGGGAAGTTTGTGATTGGCGGACCGCACGGTGATACTGGTTTGACCGGACGTAAAATCATTGTAGATACCTACGGCGGCAAGGGTGCACACGGTGGTGGTGCCTTCTCTGGCAAGGATCCCTCTAAAGTGGACCGTTCTGCTGCGTATGCAACGCGCCACGTAGCAAAAAATCTCGTGGCTGCCGGTGTATGTGACCAAGTGCTCGTACAAGTTTCTTATGCCATCGGTGTGGTTGAGCCGATGGGCGTTTTCGTAGATACCTACGGTACTTCAAAAGTTGATTTTACGGATGGTGAAATTGCCGCTAAGGTGAAGGAACTTTATGATTTCCGCCCGGGTTTGATCGAGCAAAATTTAAAACTGCGTCAACCCATGTACAGTGAGAGTGCCGCTTATGGTCACATGGGACGTACCAACGAAACCGTTGCAAAGACATTCAAGTCTGCAGATGGCAAAACAGAACTCAGTCTTGACGTCGAACTTTTTACTTGGGAAAAACTTGACTTTGTCGATGCTTTCAAGAAGGCATTCAACGGCTAAAATCAAACGACAGGACAACGTAAAAAAAATGGGCCGCGCGATGCGCGGCCCATTTTTTTTATTTTCAAAATCTTGGGCGCCCTATCGCACCACTGAGATGGTCTCCCTCCACACCCCATTTCTTCCGCGTAGGACTACTTGATAGGTACCCGCTGGAATGTTACTTAGATCGACGTCTTCAACAAACGGAATATCAAGTATTTGGGCTCCAGTGTTAGAGTAAAGAATGATGCGCTCTGCAGCGGTGCAGTCTATGTGCAGCAAGGCTGAAGTTGGGTTCGGATACAATACCGCTTCAAACGCTTGTTCGTCTATACCAATACCGCTCGTAACAATAATGGCATCATTATCTGACCCTGAACAGCCTGCGGAATTTGTGACCAGCAAGGTTACGATGAATGTACCCTTGTTCGCATAAGTATGCTGAGGATTTGGTGATGTTGCGTTTCCGCCGTCTCCAAAGTACCACTGCCATGAATTGGCATACATAGAAGAATCGATAAACTGAACGGTAGTTCCAGCCTGCACTGTATCCGGAAACTCTGAAGCAACATATAAAATATCGTTCAACGCCACGTTCTTATACAACGTGTCTGAACCCCCAGCATTTGAGGTAACGAGCATCACTTGATACGTACCAGGTTTGCTGTAATTGTGGGTCGGATTCACCGCGGCAGAGAAGGTTCCATCTCCGAATGCCCAGAAATATTGCGAACCATTCGTGCTTTCATTGATAAAACTGACTTCGCCATTACATGCATTCTGCACTTGGTATTGGTAGTCCGCATCTGGTGCGAAAATAACATTAGCCGCGAGGTTGACGTATTGAATACTGTCATTATTCGTGATCGTAAGGATACCCGTTTGTTGCGTCGCCGTAGTTGCGGTAAAGGTCACGTCTAGCCATGCACTTGCGCCCGCAGCGATAACCTTTGAGGTCCAACTCGGCACAAAATGCGTATTGTTCGAGTTTACATTACTAATGGTCAGATCTGTACAGCCATCATTCTCTACCAATACACTATCTATTACAGGCGTGGTATTGTATACATTGCCATAATTGATAGCATTCGCACCCAATACCATATCCGGCTCGCTCACCACATGAACGGTCATAGGAACTTGGTAAACCGGATCTTGCGGATCGTTCGTTTCAAAAACCACAGAGGTATTATAGGTGCCAAGTGCAAGGTTAGAAACTGTGACGAGGATACTTTTAGATACTGAGTTACCTGCGGCGAGTGTACCAGTGGCTGCACCCACAGGGCTAGCCCAGGTTACATCATCGCGCTGCCACACATGGACTTGACACGTTTGCCCTGAGACCGAATTGTAATTGTACGAATACAATTGGACGGTCAAATATCCTGCATTCATAATATTGGTTAACTGCCACCCTGTGATGAAGCCAGAGATGGTATCGTTGGTGTAGTTGCTTACATTATTATCGTATACCGTCTGCATGTAAGAACCATTGGCGTACAAATAGAAGTAGTTGTTGGTCTGGCTGTATTCTCCGTTCAGAATGATCTCGTAGAAAATGGTATCGGAATCAATAATATTATTGAAGTTGTAGACCAAGGTATTGCTGTAATTCGGCGCTGGATACAACCAAGTCTGCGTGTACGATGAGTCGTAAATCTCCGCCACATCAACAGCATAACTCAATTGAGCCTGACCGTTATTTGTTATTGTATAAGGCACCGTGGCAAATCCATTGCATTTGTTGATGGTAACTTCTATGCTAGCTGGAGCTACACTGATATCTGAGGCGCCTACGACGTTTGCCGTCAAACAGCGCTGTACTGTATCCACCGAAGAATATACATACAGGGTGTCGTTTATGGTTCCCAGTGAGGTTTGGTACAAGGATACCGGCACCATTCCTGTATCACCCGGAGCAATTGCCAAGCTAATAGAACTCGTCGTAAAGGCCGATCCACCAGTACTTGCAGAACTAATAAACAAGGTGTCACACCCCACATTGTAGACCTGAACGTCTTCATTGTGCGTCATGTTTTGATACACGGATCCAAAATTCACACAGCTGTTGTCCATCATCCCCTCACCTTGTCCATTAACCGTGAAGGTTACTGGAATGGAGAATGAAGGATTGGTAGGATCATTCGTGGTAACATTGATGTTCAAATTATATACTCCTGCAGGCAAAGTATCCGAATACGCAGTACCAGAGACCGTCGTGGTATCACCCCCGCTTGCAGTACCTGTGGTTGGATTGAAACTCAACCAATTCACTCCTGTAGCTTTATCGCTAAGAGTACTCTCGAAGATATTGTCCAAAATCTTGGTCATATCCCCATAGACTGTATTGAAGTTGAAGCCGTAATAGATGACCTCGCCATCTCCCAACGGGAAATAACTCAACGCCTGACGATAATAGGTATTGTAGACCAGATAGACATAGCCCGTATTATAGATGTAAGCATCTAGTGCGGCCGATTGTGGCACAAAGGATGTGCTCACGCCTTGGACATAAGGGTGATTGTAGTAGCTACTATTCACATAGTGCGTGTACCCCGTATAGTTACCGTAGTAATATCCTGTAATGAAGTTCATCGCCAAGATGTTGCCCACGTTTGTGCTTCCCATGATTAACATCTTACCACCATCGTTGATCCAATCCGACATATCCGTTTGGATGGCGGTATAATCTGAGGAAGCCGAAGAATTAGTCACCGGTGGAAAAATGACGATATCGGCCCAACTTAACTCGCTAATTACGGCACTAGTCGAAGTGACCGTTTTAACGGCTATATCTTCCACTGTCGTCAGGTAAGTTTGGAAATTGTTCCACAGCGATGGGTAAACGTTGCTGTTCACCAGCAAGATGTTGAGTACTTCACCGCTGCTAATAGACCAATTCAAGTTGGTATTCGCAGTTGAATTACCTAGCAACAAATCAAAGTTTACGCTGTCGCCACAATTCTGAGTACTAATGTTTATAGGTGATGTTTGCACCCAAGCAGAAGGGGCCTCTGCAATATATCCTGTATAACATAAAGGCCATGTAGTATCTGAAGTGTTAATAAATACGGTGTCTGAAATGGTTCCTGTCGAGGTAGGGTTAATCGTTACAATTACCCATCCACTATCTCCTACTCCAATCTGACTATAGGTAGCAGCAGCACTAAAGCTAGCAACGGTTGTAGATATCGAATTAAAGTACAAACTATCGCACCCGATGTTTTCGACAAAAACACTATCCACATACGTTCCACCTTTTACGATTGTATCCAGGTCGAAGCAGATATTCCTATTGATATAAGTTTCAGAAACCCCATCTATGGTAAGGTTTACTGTGACCATCTTTGCTGAATCGACGGGGTCATTGGAATTTACATAGGCCGAATAGGTGTAAGTACCTTCTACCAAACTGTCCGTGTAAATTTTCATTTGGACGAGTTGTGAATCCCCCGAGGCGATAGATCCGTTGGTTGGATCGAATACCAACGTAGATGGATTCGAACAAGGAATTCCACAATTTGCGCTGAACTGCGCCATTTGAGTGCCTAAATTCGTGGCGGAAGTATTCGTGTAGGAGGCTATGGTTGTTCCATTTTCAACAACATTAAGACCAATTTCAGACTTATAACTACCCGTAGCTGTAACTAAAATACGGTAGGTTTCCCCTGAACATAAAAGAACACTTTCATTGTAACTGTAACCACTGTAAAAAGAAGTTCCTAAAGTGTAGAGCACGTTACCGTCCGTATCTATGAGATCTACTTTTGCTCCATTCCAACCATCTCCATAAGAATCTGTGAGTTGTATGGTGAACGGACACGCTGGCGGCGCTGAAGTTGGAATGCCCACATTCTCGAAGGTCAACGATTGCTGACCATCATTATAAATCCAATATGAAACGTCAACCGTATCTGGACAACCATTTACAGATACATTGAAAATCGTAGAATCTAATGCTATCGAAGGAGCATCAAATCCTACAGCTTTGAAATATCTAGTAAAACTACTGTCCTGGGTATATACTACGAATGAATCTATGAAGGTTCCTGCAGTAGGAGCGGTGAATTGGGCATAAACATACCCGGTATCCGCGTAAGGAATTGAATTCATCGATGCTATAAAATCTGTACCCGCTACCAAGAGTGAATCAACTTGCAAATCTGCGCAGCCCGTATTCAATACCATCATCGAATCATTGAATACTTTACCAGAAGCGACATTACCAAAATCTAATGTATCTGAGAGGGTATTGAATTCGTAATCGCCCTCAATAGTCACAAGGACTGGCACGGTATCGTTATGAATGGTAGTGTCATTAGATGTTACCAAAAGATTTGTCACGTATATCCCAGCGGTAAGATCCGTGGCGTCAAAAGTCAAACTCATAGTTGAAGAATTTCCTCCAAGTATGGTGGTTGAGTTAGGGCTTATAGTAAGGTAGGCACTCGAAGGCCCGTTACCCACTTGAATATCATCAACATATGAAACATCCGTCGAGTAATAGTTCACCATATTTACATGGGTCGCATAGGAAAATGAGTTTAAGAATTTGTAGCTATTATGGTAGCTACCGTCGATATACAAATCATAGGTTTGATTGGTCCAATCAATATTTTTATACTCTATGTGTGCCCAGCTACCGAGTGTATTACTGATATACTCCCAGCTTGCTGTCCCCGAAGATGTCCGAATACGAAGACCCAAACTTCCGTTCGAATACCAGAAAGTGTAACCAAAAATATTAGCGTTAGTGGAAAAGCCGCTCGCCAAACTGGTTAAACCAGCCCTGTAACCAGTCGTTGTAGCTCTTGTTTTATAAGAAAAGTAGGTTGGTTGATAACCGATCCCTCCTCCAGCAACAGGAATATGAGCGCGATTATTACTGACATTGTTTGTAAGTTGTAAAGAATGTGAACCTTGCGCAGCTGACGTGGAACGGGTCGCGGTTCCAGATGAACCCGTTGAGAAATAAACACCTTCATCATCATTATCGAAATGAAGGCGCTGAGTACCATTAGTATCAGATATTTCAAAAGAGGCGTTTAATACCCCTGCGTTTGCACCGTTAGTTAATGTCCAATATTCAGTACCGATAGTGCCACATTGCAAGGTCATCTCGATAGTATCGTCAAAGGCTTGTAGGTTAGGGCCAGTTGCAATGGTAATATTCGAGGTCGTGGTATCTGAAGTATTGCAATTCGATTCAACTAATGTAATTGTTTGCACTCCCGATGTGGTATACGAATGGGTTGGGTTTTGCGCTGTACTCGTTGTTCCATCTCCGAAATCCCAATAGGAAACACCACCATTGTTGGAGGTATTAACAAATTGAATTGGCGTATTGTAGTTTTGGCTCTGTGCAGCATAGGTAAAGTTGGCAGTTGGAGCCGTATTTCCTGATGTGGACCAACTAGCTACAAAACCTGAAGCATTACCCCAATAATTGGTATAAAATCTAACCGTTAGGGCACCTGAATTAGCGGTAATTGTAGTGGGTGTTGAAGATGAAGAGTAATATCCTAAATAAGTAGATGATGTTCCAACACCATCATATAATTGAATAAAATCACTAGAATGGTATAAGCTCCACGCACTAAACGTAAGTGTGACTGTATCGTTTCCTGGAGGATCGATAATCACATATCCATTATTATTTGATGTGTAATTTCCATTAATACCACCGCCGTCTACCAAGATTCCTGAACAATCATTGGTAGTATCGGTTGAGCCGTTGATAGGCATATTAACGATGGTCGTTTGACTATATAAGCCAACAGGCAACAGGAATGCCAACAAAAATCGTAAGCGCATTTAGGTTCTATTTTTTCGTAAGCCTTGGGTACATTTAACAGCAATATCTAATCGCTATTATACTCAGGGTAAATATAAACATAAAACAATCTCATTGGAGTTAAAGTGCTTTAACCGCTGCTACTTACTTTTGTCTTATTAATTTTTCTTTTCATGATCGAAACCGATCTTCTCATTATAGGGGCTGGCCCCACAGGTTTGTTCACCGTTTTTGAAGCTGGACTGCTGAAGATGAAGTGTCATTTGATTGATTCTCTTCCGCAATCCGGAGGTCAATTGGCCGAAATTTATCCCAAAAAACCTATCTATGACATCCCAGGCTACCCCGTGGTCATGGCCGGAGAATTAGTAGATAAACTAATGGAACAAATCAAGCCTTTCAACCCCGGTTTTACGCTTGGAGAAAGCGCCATGAGCATTGAGGAAACGCAGGACAAATGCTTTATTGTAACCACAAACAAGGGAACGAAACATAAAGCACCTTCTGTCGCTATTGCAGGTGGCTTGGGTGTCTTCACTCCACGTAAGCCGCCCATCGAAGGTTTAACTGAATTCGAAGAAAAAGGTGTGGATTACATTGTACGCGATCCCGAGAAATACCGCGGTAAACGTGTTGTGATTTCTGGAGGCGGCGATAGTGCGCTAGACTGGACAGTATTCTTGGCGGATATCGCGAGTGAAGTGAGTTTGGTGCACCGCAGAACCTCTTTCCGCGGACATTTGGACACAGTGGACAAGGTGCAAGAATTGGCCCAGCAAGGAAAAGTGAAACTCATTACGAATGCTGAAGTTGTAGATGTGCACGGCCAAAGTGAATTGGACCGTCTAACGATCAAGGTAAAAGGCTCAGACGATCTAAGCATGGAATGCGATCATTGGCTACCGCTTTTTGGTTTAACACCGACTCTGGGACCTATCGGTGATTGGGGATTGGAGATTGAGAAAAACGCGATAGTTGTAGACAATGCGACAGATTACCGCACCAACATCGAAGGCATCTACGCCATTGGCGATGTCAATACCTACCCTGGCAAACTCAAACTGATTCTTTGTGGTTTCCACGAGGCAACCATCATGGTACAAAGTGCCTTCAAGCGTGCCTTCCCAGATAAAAAGCTTTCTTTTAAATACACTACCGTCATGGGCGGGGTAGGCAGCCTCGAATAAGCATGTCAGACATTACCGTACATATCATTGACCGTGAGGGCATGCAACACGAAATTGCGGCTCCAACCGATATGAACATGAACCTCATGGAGGTGTGTAAGGCCTATGAATTGCCAGTCAAAGGCACCTGTGGCGGCATGGCCATGTGCGCCTCGTGTCATTGCTACATTGAAAGCGACCATGAGTTGAACGAACCTTCTGAAGATGAAGAGGATATGCTCGACCAGGCCTTTTTCGTTGAGGACAATAGCCGATTAGGTTGCCAAATTTTCATGAAAGAAGAACTCGACGGATTAACCGTCCGTTTGGCAGAGGAAAGCGAATAATTCCATCAATATCGCCTGCCCACCTTCTTACCATCAAACTTGAATGTTATCTTAGCGGGATTCACAATCTATCCCATGAAAAAGACATTCATACTCCTAACCGCAATGCTCGTTTCTTTTGGAAGCATTGCACAACAAAGTATCGACCTAGGTACCCTTTGGCAACGCTACGCCTTCTATGCAGGCGGCATCAGTGGATTGCGAAGCATGAACGACAGCAAGCATTACACGGCTCAAGCTGAAGGAACCATCGAGAAATACAGCTACATGACTGGTGAGAAATTAGCCACCCTACTAGATGTGAATTTTCTGGCTCAAGAGGAAGATCGCGTGCCAAATTTCGACAGCTACAGCCTTTCTAACGATGAGCAGTGGGCTTTGCTTAAAACAGAGACGGATCAAATTTACCGTCGCAGCTCAAAAAGCGTCGTATATGTAGTGAATCTGCAGTCGTTGCAGGCCACAAAGATTCGTCCAGAGAAAATAAGCAATGCTACCTTTTCTCCCGATGGTAAATATGTAGCTTATGTAATGGATAACAACTTGTACATCTACGACATTAGCGAAGATTCACACATCCGCATCACCTCCGACGGCAGCTTCAACCATATCATCAATGGGGCGACAGACTGGGTGTATGAAGAAGAATTTGCCATTGTTAAGGCATTTTGGTGGTCGCCAAATTCTGATAAAATTGGCTTCCTAAAATTTGACGAAAGCAACGTCCGCAGCTTCAATATGGACATCTATGGAAAGGAATTATACCCCAATCCGTACACTTTCAAATACCCTAAAGCTGGCGAAGATAACAGCGTAGTGACCGCACACATCTGGGACATGAGCAGCGGTGCCGTGAGCAATGTATTGACGGATGTCGACTGCGAATATTTACCGCGCGCCAAGTGGTCGAATGAAAACACTTGGGTCATCAGCACCCTAAATAGATTACAAAACACCTTCGACCTCTTCGCCGTGGATGCCACTTCAGGAAATGCTACTAACATTTACCACGAGGAGGATGAGAAGTATTTAGAAATTAACGACGAACTCCACTTTTTGGAAGACGGCTCGTTCATCATCTTGAGCGACAGAGACGGCTGGAACCATTTGTACCATATTGCCTCAAACGGAAAGATCAAGCGACAAATCACCAAAGGAGATTTTAATGTCACGACCTTTTATGGCATTGATAACAACAAACGTTTGTACTACCAGAGCTCTGAGGCCAGTGCCACGGAACGCAACGTCTACAGCATTAAATTAAACGGCTCGAGTAAAGTCACTCTTGCCGGTCGAAAAGGCACGAATAACGCGACCTTCACCCCGGACATGAGACTCTTTGTAAACACCTTCAGTGCAGAAGGACAACCTACTATAGTTACTCTTGTGGAGTCACGAAAAGGGGAAGAAATTCGCACAATTAAAACCAACGAGCGTGCGGAAAAAGCCCTCGAAACGTACACGTACACCCCCAAGGAATTCTTTACCGTTTCAACGCCGTCTGGCGGCGACTTGAACGCCTGGATGATCAAGCCAGTGGATTTTGACGAGAACAAGACCTACCCCCTATTCATGTTTGTATACGGTGGGCCAGGCAACCAAACGGTTACGAACAGCTATGATGCCTTCCGAGGCATGTGGTTCCAGATGTTGGCCAATGAGCTTGATATCATCGTCGCCAGCGTAGATAACCATGGGACAGACGGTCGCAGCGAAGAATTCAAGAAGAGCACTTACGGTCAGATGGGGAAACTCGAGACGCGTGATCAAACAGAGGCGGCATTGGAATTGGCCAAGCGTCCGTACATCAACGGGGATCGCATCGGTGTTTTTGGGTGGAGCTATGGAGGCTATATGGCGTCCAATTGTTTGTTCCAGAGCCCAGAAGTCTTCAAAATGGCTATTGCCGTGGCCCCTGTGACGAACTGGCGATTCTATGACAACATCTACACGGAGCGCTACATGGGTTTGCCTTCGGATAATGGCGATGGCTATGATGCCGATAGTCCGCTCTCGCATGTGGACGGCCTTCAAGGCAAGTACCTACTGATCCACGGAACGGGCGACGATAATGTGCACGTGCAGAACTCCATGCGTATGGTGGAAGCCTTGGTCCAAGCAGATAAGGATTTTGATTGGTTTGCCTACCCGGATAAAAACCACGGCATCTACGGAGGCAATACCACGATGCATTTGTACCGTATGATGACGGAATTCATTGCAGAGAATTTATAAGAATTGGCCCCTAGCCGCTCTTAGAAATAAAATGTATACTTGTTGAACACTAAAAACACCTAAACATGAGTGATCAATCTATGAAGCATCCACCAGCGCTGTGGACGCTTTTCTTATCGGAAATGTGGGAACGTTTCTGTTACTACGGAATGCGCGCCCTTCTTGCACTTTTCCTCATTGAATCAATGATGAAAGGCAATTCTGAAGCCTTCTTGATTTACGGAGCCTATACCGCGTTAGTTTACGCAGCGCCTATTCTTGGAGGCCGCCTGGCCGATAAGTACTTAGGCTATCAATACGCGATTATGCTTGGTGCCGTCCTCATGTCTATTGGGGAATTCCTTATTGTCGCTAGTACAGATCTATTAGATTTAGACCGTGCCTTGCGCGATTCATTAATGCTTATTGGTATGGGTGGATTGATTGTAGGTAACGGTTACTTCAAAGCAAATATCTCAACCATTGTAGGAAAACTCTACGAAGACGGCGATCCTCGTCGCGATTCCGGATTTACCATTTTCTACATCGGTATTAACGTAGGTGCTCTACTTGCAACCACGGTTGTAGCTGTTGTAGGTAAACAATACGGTTTTGAATACGGTTTTGGTTTGGCAGGATTAGGTATGCTCGCTGGTCTTTTCATATTTTGGAGTGGACGCAAGAAATATGCGCATGTACCCAACATTAATATTACCGACGCGGGACGTGAAAAATGGCTAGGAATGGCACGTTGGCAAAGTATTACTGTACTGTCGCTGCTCCTAATCCCTTTATGTTATGTACTTATATCTCAAAACACTTGGCTCATTTATCTTTTGATTGGCATCTTCGTATTGGTGGTATTCCAATTAATATCAGCTGGAGTAAAAGAAGGCGGCGTTTGGAGAGACCGTATGATTGCATTAACCATCATGATGGTGATCAACATCATCTTCTGGGCGGCTTTTGAACAAGCAGGAACATCGTTAACATTATTCGCAAAGGAAAATGTAAACCGTATGGTAGGTGGCTGGGAAATGCCCGCAACCATGACACAATTCTTCAACCCATTCTTCATCATCACCTTTGGTTCACTATTCTCATGGATGTGGATCAAATTAGATGCTATGGGTAAGAACCCTTCTATCCCCATGAAGTTTAGCTACGGTATTCTTCAATTGGGTGCGGGTTTTCTCGTGACACTCATAGGGATGCAATTTGTAAACGATAACTTCCAAGTACCATTGTTGACGCTCGTATTCTTGTACATGTTGCACACCACTGGTGAGTTGTTCTTGAGCCCTATTGGCCTTTCTATGGTAACTAAGTTGGCACCTAAGCAAATTGCAGGAACCGCCATGGGCGGATGGTTCCTTTCTTTCGCCATGGCAAACTACCTCGCCGGTGCTATTGCAACACTCACAGGCGGTGAAGGACATGGAGGCGAAGCGGCTGTGCTAACTCCCCAAGAAGGTTTAGACACTTATATAGACACCTTCTCCACACTTGGTTTTGTGCTCATCGGGTTCGCAGTACTTATTGCGCTGTTGAGCAAACCACTCAACAAATTAATGCACGGCGTAGTATAAGCTTTAGCATAAATTTATCAGTAAAACCCCGCGCCGTGGCGCGGGGTTTTCTATTTTAGAGGAATGAGAAAATTCGCTTTACTCCTACTGCTGAGTCTTGCTGCCATTACGAACGCGCAAGAGAAAATTCAATGGATGTCCATAGAAGAAGCGTATGCGCTGACTTTAACGGAATCGACCCCGAAGAAAATTTTCATCGACGTATATACCGATTGGTGCGGCTGGTGCAAGCGCATGGATAAGGCCACCTTTCAAAACCCAGAAGTTGCCGCGTACATGAACGAACATTATTATAATGTGAAGTTCGACGCTGAGCAGAAAGAAAGTATTGAAATACTCGGCAATACATTTGAATTTGTGCCGCAAGGAAGCAGAGGTTACCACGAATTGGCCGCAGCGCTATTGAACGGCAAGATGAGCTACCCTACGGTAGTCTTTATGAATGCAAAATTTGAAATGCTCAGCCCAGTTCCTGGTTACCAAGAGGCTACACCATTTTTAAAGGTAGCAACCTTCTTTGGCGATGATATTTATCAAACGGTGCCTTGGGAGGAATACGCAGAACAATAACACAACAAAAAGCCCCGCAATGCGGGGCTTTTTGTTAGAACTTAAAATCGTAACCCTTCAAGGTTAGTTTATCGTATTTCTGTTGATTGAATTCATACAATCGGCTCGGTTTCTTATTTCCTGGCGCCTCAAATACGGTTTCTTCAGTATCAATCAAAAGCTCGCTACGCATGAATTTCTTGCGGAAGTTGCGCTTATCTAAATCTTTACCTAGACATTGCTCGTACAGCGAGTGAATCATATTAAAAGTGAACTGTTTAGGCAACATCACAAAACCTATAGGACGGTGCTTCACGCGACGCTTAAGACGCTCGTAAGCCATCTCTAAGATATCGTTATGGTCGAATATCATTTCAGGCCTGTCGGCTAATGCAACCCACTTATACCCTGGCGTTTTCACCTCTTTGACCAAATCCCAATTCAATAAAGCGAAATAGGCAATATTTACCACACGCCCCATAGGATTGCGGTACACCTTTGCAAATGCATTCAGCTGCTCTAAATATATTTTCTCCACACCTAGAATCCGATTCATCATGCGTTTGGCAACTTCTTCAACACTCTCTCCAGCCGATACCCAATTACTAGGCAACATCGGAGCGCCTTTGTAGGGCTCTTGTGATTTTTCGCCAATTAACGCCACTAAGCGTTCTCCGTCGAACGCCATTAATACTACTGAAGTCCCTAAGGCAACATCAAATTTCATAGTACTCTATTTTAAGACAAAAATATAAAATGTCATATTGGTACCACGTTTTTCATGTTAATTTATAGTAAAATCAACAGTTTTAAGACAACAAGTCCCAAGATGAACCTATACAACGCATGAAAATTGAATTTTGTTCTAGGCCGTAATAAAGGAAGCTAAAAAAGAAAAATAGTGCTAGAACGCCTCACCGATAAAAAAGTAAACGCCACTGCCCTCGCGAGTAAACGCCAGATCGATTCGGGTATAAATATCTTTCTCAGGAAAAATAAGGTAGCGCAGACCTGCACCCGCTGTAGGTAACATAGCATCCCACGAAAAAGAGGTTGAAGAACCGTAGACTTGGCCAGTGGCGACAAATGCACTGGCGCCCCATTTCTTAGAAAAAGAAAATGGTAAAATGCGGTATTCTAATTGGGCCGCAACTAAATTTTGATCGCGGTAACGACCCAAATAATACCCCCGCATCAAACTCTCGCCGCCCATCAACGCCAGCATATTGAACGGCGCTTCACCCGAAGTGAACTGGCCATAGACCTGACCTGCTACGACGCGATTCTTGCCCATGGGCCGATACACACGGTTGTCTGTTATGTATGAGGTAAATGAAAAATCGCTGCCAAAAACTTCTGAATAATTCAAAAACGCCCATTCACTGTAAACTCCCTTGCGTGGATTCATCGCATTATGAATATTATCATAAAGGATTCCTACACCCAATCCTAGATTTGAAGAGCCGTTGGGGCCAATTTCCGGCGCCTCAAAATTCATTGCCGTATTTTGATAGGATACATTGCCCAATCGTTGGTAGTCCAGTTCCAAACCTACATACAGCGAAGGAACCACTGCGCGTAAAAAACGCTCTTTCACTAAGGTGTAATTACCGTCGATTAAGGCGCTATACTCCTTCGGAGAACCGGGCCCTACCCCATAATAAAACAACGGAAAACTCTGGTATCGAACTTTACCATAGATGAACCACAAATTTTCATCCGTGTAGACCGCATGGTCCAACCATAGGCCATATTGATTCTCTAAAGTATAGAAAGTGAATGCTTTTAGCTCACTCAATCTGTTCGATAAATCATTCTTAGCCGAATAGATATAAAGGCTGGACACACCGAACTCCCAGCGCGTTTCAGGCGAGTAGGCAATGGTGGGGTAATTAATTAGTTTGGGATCAGCAGGGTCATGAAGTGTATCGTTAAGTAATCGGTCGAAGTAGTGTAAATAACCACTTTTACCAACGGGTCCCTTCGTCTGACCGACACAAAGCGAGGCGATGAATAAAAAAGACAAAAAATATACGAGCCTCATGGGTTGCATTGAATCCGCTAAATATAGAGTTTATCCAAAATAAAGCCTCGTTCGAATAGGGTTATCGTCTGTATTCGTCTAACTTGATGGAAAATTGAACGAAATGAAAAAATGGATAAAATGGTTTCCGGTTATAATTGCTCTTGTAGCACTCTTATATTCCGTTAGTCTCGGATTGACTGGACACACGACTGAAGCACAATATACCTCCCACTGGCCAGGTACACTTTTACTCTTTTATTTAGTAATCGAAAAAATCAGAAGCTAATGAACCTATCCATGTACATCGTTGGCTTTCTCATTTTTTCAAGCTATTTGGTTTTTTTAGTTTGGAACATCAACTACGGATCAAGAAAGCAAGACGAGGAAAACTAAAAAACATCCTCATGGGCTTTTCCTTTGCGAAAAAGTCGATAGTTAAAAGCCAATTATAATAGAAAAAGCCCCGCATTACTGCAGGGCTTTTTTAAAGGGTGAAAGACGGGGTTCGAACCCGCGACCTCCGGAACCACAATCCGGCGCTCTAACCAGCTGAGCTACAATCACCATGTTTAGGGCCGCAAATATAATCGGAAACCGAGAATATGTGCAACCAATAATTACTTTTTTAAAAGACTACCCATAAGGTTAATACGCACAATACCAACAAGAAGGTCAAAGCCCTTGTGGTACTGCTCATTGGCACAACATTAGCCTTACTCCAAACCAACGTCTCGTCGTCGTAACTCTCCGCATCGGGACGCAAAATACTTACACCTACCAAGATTACCGAACATATGGCAAAAAGCAATAGGGCGTAGTGAAGGAAGTTCATGTTTACCATCCAACCAATAAAGCCGGTATACTCCCCTGCTGCTACCTCTAAAGATAACCGGCTAACGCCAAGAACTGCGCCGGTTAATAGTGCCCATTTTGCTCCGGCAGCATTGATCTTTTTGAAGAAAATACCTAGTAAGAACACTGCCGCAATCGGCGGTGAAATGTAGGCCTGTATGGACTGAAGCTGCTGAAACAAACCGCCTTGAATAGCTTGCATTAATGGAATCCAACCGATACCAAGAGCCACTAAGACAACCGTTGAAATGCGTCCGGCATTGACCAATTCCTTATCTGAAGCTTCCGGACGGTACTTTTTATATACGTCGAAGGTTATGAGCGTGGAACAACTGTTAAAAACCGAACTCAACGAAGACATCAGAGCTGCCAACAATCCTGCCACTACCAGACCGCGAAGTCCTGCCGGAAGCACTGTTTTTACCATCAACGGCAAAGCTGCATCATAGCGAGTTTCTCCGTCCACAACGAACGTAAGCAATTCGGGGTTCTTTTGCGCTAGCGCATAGGCAATAACACCAGGAAGCATAAAGATGAAGATGGGTAGTAATTTCATATAACCACCAAACAGTGCGCCTTTGCGAGCGGTATCGATATCTTTTGCAGCAAGCACGCGCTGTACAATGAATTGGTCCGTACACCAATACCAGACACCTAAAATGGGAGCCCCAAACATAATTCCAGTCCACGGGTAGCTCGTATCGCTCGCAGGGCGCCACAAACTCCAATGCTCCGGCGTGGTATTCGCAACCAATTCTTCTACTCCTCCCAATTCTCTTAATCCAAAAACGGTGAGCACAATGGAGCCACCAACGAGGACAAACATTTGCATCAAATCAGTATACACCACAGCCTTGAATCCACCGAAAATGGTGTACACCCCCGTCGCAACGACAATAACAATGGCACCCGTCCAGAAATTAATACCCAGCAATGCAGTAAAAACTATTGCTCCTGCAAAAATGGTAACGGATATTTTTGTCAGAACATAGGCGACAATACTTACATAAGACAAATAAGTACGCGCCCATCCGTTGTAACGTTTTTCTAAAAATTCAGGCATTGTAAATACACCGGAACGCAAGTAAAAAGGGACAAAAACCCAGCCTAACAGAATGAGAATTAAAGAAGCTAACAGTTCAAATTGGCCCGCGACCAGTTCACCTGCGGCGCCCTGTCCCGCTAACCCAACGAGGTGCTCAGAACCAATATTTGATGCAAAGAGCGAGGCGCCAATAACGAACCAGCCTAAGTTTCTGCCTCCTAAAAAATAATCTGCAGCTTCGCCGTTTTCGCTTTTTCTAGAACCACTATAAAAGGCAATAATAAAAACGAGGATAAAATAAATTCCAACAACGATGTAATCTGTTCCGTTCAGCATGTGTAAGCGCGTTTAGCGTTCGAATGGACCAATTTAGTGCAGAAAACAGAACTGAAACCCTTTAAATACCAATCTCCTCTCCAACTTTCATTTGATTTGACTTTAAGCGTAACTTGGCGCAAGTGAAGACACCTAGGGTTTTACATATTGTCAAATGGTACCCACACGCAGCGGATCCTCAAAATGGAGTATTCGTTCGTAAGCACATCTACGCCACCGATTCCAATCCGTTGGTGCTTGGATTCCTTAACCATGCTGGTCCGCCTGAGCACGACGGAATGTGCACCCTATACGGGAGTAAAAACATGAGTACGGCGGCTAAATGGGGCGCCTATTTCGCGAAGGTTAAGTCCGTTCAACCCGAGCTAATTCACTTCCACTGTTATGCACCTGATCTAGCCCCTTTGCTTTGGTTTGCAAAACGTTCAGGCATCAAAACCGTACATTCGGAACACTGGTCCGGCTTCTTGGCGCAACATCCCAGACCCTTACAAGGTTGGCGCAAATCATTGGCCCGATGGTATATGAATCAGTGCCACATCGTACTGCCGGTAAGCTCGGTACTATCTGATGGCATTAAAGCACTTGCGCCTGACTCAAGAAGGAATATTGTACCGAATATCATCGACAGTGGAGTTAGAAAAGACACCGAGAAACGCCCATGTACCAGCATTTGTGTGGTTGCTGATGTCGTCTTTTCCATCAAACAGCAAGATAAAATATTTGCCGCCTTCTCTGCCTTACCAAGGATGCAGTTCGAACTTCATTTTTACGGCGGCGGACCCGATGAATCTGCCCTTTCGCAATTGGTTAAAAACCATTCGAATGTCTTTATTCACGGTCGCAAATCCAACGCTGAAATTCTTGATTTACTTCCACAACACCATGCGCTCGTTCTTTACAGCGCCTATGAAACCTTCGGGATAACAGTGTTGGAAGCACGGCAAGCGGGATTGTGGGCGATCGTAAAGAGTGAGTTTGGTTGTGCGCCTTTTTACGATGAAGGCTGTATCATAGTTACCTCGGATGAAGCGCTCCGAACAGCACTCGAAAAAGTGAGGGAATTACCGCGCCCGGAAGCCGCAGAATTCAAGGATTTATCATCTCACAGTATTGGTAAGAAGCTGATGACAATCTATTCAAAACTTCTCTACGCATAGAATGAAGCGGTTTAAGGATTTCCCCTTATATTTATACAACCACAAAAAACATCTTTTATGAAGAAATTAATACTCGCTTTTGCTGGTCTTAGTGTTATTGGAGCTACTGCACAAGAAGTGCGTACGGACCTAGGACGCAGCTCAGAAATGTACACTGCATCGCATGCAGACGGCATTCCTTACAAAACCTCTGCACATAAGCAGAGTTCTGCAGTAGCAATAGGTACTGCACCTAACGTTTATGGTGCCGGCTTTGGGCCGAAAACCAATATTTGGGCGGACGAAGATTTAAATACCATTGCATTCATTCACCGCTCAGACTACTCAAGTAACGGAGATAATAGTTCAGGTAGTTTGCGTTTTGACTACAGCACCAACGGAGGTTCTACATGGACTTCAAATGCTGGTCCCATTTGGAATCCTAACTTAAGTGGTTACGCATATCCAGGATTCGCGCGTTACCCAAGACTTGGTATTCTTAATGAAACAGGGAACACTAACCCCCTAAATGCAAGTGTAGCTGTTTGGGCGCCAACTCTTGTTGGAACCAATGGCGGTGCTTGGGGTGGCGCTTTAATGGGCACGCATAAAATGGACAATACGACAACCAATGTTTCTGTTGATACTACGGGTGGTCACTTGACATTAGACAATTCATACGTCGATGGCGGTAATTTTTGGGGACTGAGCTTCCATCAACCAGACTACGACGTAGAAGAGTACACAGACACCGTATTGGTTTGGAAAGGAACTATGGACTGGACCACTGACTCTATGACCTATGTAGAGCACAGAGCCTACATGCCGGTAACCAACGACGCGACAAATGGGAAAATTGTAGGTGATGCCAACATTTTCTTTGCTGCGAATGGCACCACAGGCTACATAAGCCTTGAAGCATACGACAGTACCCTAGCGCCTGCTAAAGTCATACACCCATACTTAATTAAAACAACCAACGGCGGTTCTTCTTGGGGTTCAATAATGGGACCTAATCTTGATGAGTTAGTGGATAATGGTACAGGTGATAGCTTGGTTACCATTTTCGACCAAATCACTGGCGGAACTTGGAGTATCGGTCACCTGACCTCGTCTACGCGCGGTCACGACTTAGCTGTTGATGCCAATGGTAACCCGCACATGTTTGTGCACGTATTCCCAGGTACAGGAACTGCTGCCTCTGGTGGTACGCCTGCAGCTGATTTTAATTACTTCCCAGGTGTCAATCTTTTAGTAGACATCTTTACCACTGATGGTGGTCTTTCGTGGGATTGTAACATCGTGAGCCAGGTATTTACGTTTGACTTTGACTTCGATCCAACCAACGGTCCTGTACCAGAAGCAAACCGTCCATACATCTCAATGAACGCTGATAGAGACATGATGTTCTTCTCATGGTTTGAGACAGATACAGCCTATGCAAGCGGAACAACTGATAACCAATTTCCTGACTGGAGATGCCAAGGATACAATGTTATCGGTGATTCTTTAGAGGGCCCACAGACAGTGATGGGGACTTTTGGAGATGCGACTTGGGGTAACGTAGCCGATTGGGCATTTGACAATAGCGACGGAACACACCAATTGCACATGACTTATGCGCCCATTGAAGATTTCGGTTCGTTTAGCGTCTTGAATTCTATCGACTTCTACTACTTAGGTCAGCCTTACCCGAACAACATCGGCCTGGAAGAGCTTGAGCGCAACAACTTCGCTGTGAGCCAAAACTTCCCTAACCCAGCTTCAGGTATTACGAAACTGGCTATCGAATCTGCAGAAGCAGCCAACTACAACATGGTAGTTATGGACATGACTGGTCGTCTTGTTGAGATGAAAGATTTCGGTCGCCTTGACGCTGGCCGTCACATTCAAACAATTGATGTGACCAACTACGCCGCTGGTGTATACTTCTACACTATCGAAAGCGCAGGAAGCAAAATCACGAAAAAACTAATCGTAGAATAAGCGCGATTTTTTTCATAAGCAAACACCCCCGAGGCTTCCGCCTCGGGGGTGTTTTTTTATACGCCTACCGCGCGGCCGCGCAACGGGTCTTTACCCTTCAGTAAATTTTAATACTTAAGTAACTGATCTACCGCTTCTTTTAGCTTGGACTTCGCTAAAAATCCTTCCTCTAGCGCGGCATGAAAAGGCACTGGAGTTGGGTCCGAACTTACCGTAACCACCGGGCCGTCAAGCGCCTCCCAGCATTCCTGTGCGATGCGCGAGGCAATGTGTTCGGCATAGCCGCCCACGGCGACATCTTCTTGCAAAACAATAACCTTACCGGTGCGCTCTACACTGGAGCGAATGGCATCAAAGTCTAAGGGGACGAGAGTGCGTAGGTTAATCAAATCTAATCGGCCCGTTAAGCCTTCTTCTTCTATCAAGTCTAATGTCCAATGAATGCCCATTCCATAGGTAATCACGGTTAAATCTGTCCCTGAATGAACAACATCCGCTTTACCTAGTTCGATGAATTGTGGCCCCTCCTTCACTTCTTCACGGACAGTGCGGTACATGGCCTTGTGTTCGAAAAACAAAACAGGATTGGGTTCATTGAAGCTGGCCATCAGAAGTCCTTTCGCCTCTCCAGGAAAAGCCGGGTAAACCACCTTTAAGCCTGGGACGTGAGTAAACCATGCCTCCGTACTTTGCGAATGAAACGGACCGGCAGCGACGCCTGCTCCCGTAGGCATTCGTACCACTACGTCCACCGCTTGACCCCAACGCCAATGGAGTTTCGCGAGGTTATTGACGATCTGGTTAAACCCAGTGGTGACAAAATCAGAAAACTGCATTTCCATCATAGCCTTGCCGCCGGCGATGCTCCAACCCAAAGATGCGCCTACTATCGCACTCTCGCAGAGCGGCGTATTGCGCACCCTGTTTGAACCAAATAAATCGGCCAATCCTTCTGTTGCTTTGAAAACTCCGCCATAAGGACCTATATCTTGTCCCATATAGACCAATTCCGGCCACAGGGCTAAACTTTCCTTCAATCCATCGTGAATGGCGTCAATAAGTCGCATCTCACGCGATCCGCCTGCAGCATTTTCTGGAAGAGCCGGTACCGCAGCAAACAGATCGCTGGTACTCTCCGCTGCGTTGTAGCTTGGTCCATCAAGAGCCAGAGCAGCATGAAACGCTTCATCCACGCGCGCTTTAGCCTTCTCCATAGCAAGTTGCAGCGATTTTTCATCCGTAGCATAGCGATCTGGCTCGTGAAGAATCTTCACCATAGGCTCGTCCGACATGGCTGTATCGATCATACCTTCTGGATAATACTTAGTACCACTGGCCTCTTCGTGCCCTCGTATTCTGAACGTATTTGCTTCTAATAAAATTGGTTTGCCCTGCTCGCGAGCATAGGCCGCGGCATTGGTCAACTCCGAAAAACATTCAGCTAAATTATTACCGTCAAAACTTCGGGCCTCCATGCCATAAGCAGGTCCCTTATCTACAAAACTTTTGAATTTAAATTGCTCCTCTTCTGGGGTACTTAACCCCCAGTAATTACGCTCTACGATAAAAACTACTGGTAATGACCACACAGCTGCTACGTTCAGAGCTTCATGAAAATCTCCTTGAGAGGTTGAACCGTCGCCTGTAAACGCGACAACGCATTTGCCCGTACCCATTTGCTGTTCACGTAAGGCTAATCCGCAGGCTAAACCCAACTGGGCTCCTAAATGAGAAATCATTCCTACGATGTGATGGTCTTTACTACCAAAATGAAAGCTACGATCGCGACCTTTAGTAAATCCCTCTGGCTTTCCTTGAAATTGAGCAAAAAGACGTTCTAACTGAACCTCTCTCGCCACAAAAACACCAAGATTTCGGTGCATAGTGCAGATGTATTCATCCTTTTTCAAAGCGTGAACGGCGGCAACTGAAATGGCCTCTTGTCCAAAGGAGCTGAACCACTTTGAGATTTTACCTTGACGCAGGTAAATGAGCATTTTCTCCTCAATAGCACGGGTTTGCAAAAAATCCTGAAGAAGCTCAGGCGGTAGCGGGTGGTTCATAACTTCTGTTGGTGTCATTAAGTTCCATTCGAACGACTGCGAAAAGGTAGTTATTTTTGTTGTATATAACCTATTTACAAACCGTATGTCACTCATTCCAAATTTAGATTTATCCAACTGGATAAGCGGGTCAACTGCTGATAAAAAAGCCTTTGCCGCAGATTTAGGAAAAGCCTACACAGATATAGGATTCGTAACCATTAAGAATCATGGTTTTAGCGATGCAATGCAAGACCAACTGTACGAAGAAGTGGCTGCATTTTTCGCACTAGATACCGAAACCAAAAAGAAGTATGAGCTTGAAAAATTAGCCGGTCAGCGCGGCTATACAAGTTTTGGACGGGAGCATGCAAAAGGTATTGCCGCTGCAGATTTAAAAGAATTTTGGCAAGTTGGGCAACCAGCACCGGCTTACAACGGCCCCGAATACCACGACAATATTTCGGTCAGTGAGCGCCCAGAATTGGCACCAACCTTTGTCAACGCCTACCAACAATTAGAGCGAATAGGTATGGAATTGCTCAGTGCTATAGCGAGTTATTTGGAATTAGATACCGACTACTTTGAGCCATGGGTAAAAGGCGGAAACAGTATCATACGTGCCATTCACTACCCTCCCATCACGACCGATCCAGGCGATAGTGTACGTGCTGGGCAACACGAAGACATCAACCTCATCACACTTCTCATGGGCGCCAGTGCTGAAGGTTTAGAGGTACTTAACAAACAAGGTGAATGGGTGGGAATTACAGCCATTCCAGGGTCTTTAGTTGTCAATGTTGGTGATATGCTCCAAAGGTTAACCAACGGCTATTTAAAATCAACCACGCACCGCGTAGTGAATCCTCCGCAGGAAAAGTGGGCACAACCCAGATACAGTATTCCATTCTTCCTTCACCCTGTAGGAAAGATGCCGTTAAATGCTTTAGCGCAATGCATCAGCGAAGCTCGTCCGAAAGCTTTTACGGATATCACCGCTGGGGATTACTTAGATGAGCGCTTGGTAGAAATTGGCCTAAAAAAGAAATAACGTGCGCATTGATATCATTACTGTACTACCGGAATTGCTGGAAGGGCCGTTCGCACACAGCATCTTAAAGCGTGCGAAAGACAAGGGACTTGCAGAAGTTCACGTGCACCAATTGCGCGAGTTTGGCGCGGGCAAACACCAGCAAGTCGATGACTATCAATACGGCGGTGGTGCGGGCATGGTGATGCAATGTGAACCTCTTGTAAATTGCATTGAGGCATTGCAAAAAGAACGCAACTACGATGCGGTTCTGTACATGACACCCGACGGTACCCGATTCAATCAGCAGGATGCAAATGCCCTAAGTTTATTGGGCGACATGATCATCATCTGTGGACATTATAAGGGTATAGATCAGCGCGTGCGCGACCATTGGATCACACACGAATACAGTATAGGGGACTATGTCTTAAGTGGCGGTGAACTTGCAGCTGCCGTCATCTCAGATGCAGTTATACGTCTACTCCCTGGCGTTCTTAATGACGAAACCTCAGCACTTACAGACAGTTTTCAAGATAATTTACTGGCGCCACCGGTTTATACGCGGCCGGAGGACTTCCGCGGCCACATCGTACCAGAAGTGCTGCTAAGTGGAAATACCAAAGCCATTGATTTATGGCGGGAAGAACAGGCGTACCAGCGTACTAAAGCGAGACGTCCAGATCTTTTAGAAGATTAGTACAGGTGCACGTCTTTGATGGCTTCGCGACCGAGATGTTCGTTGATGCTACTTATGATTTTTGACTTGACCATGAGCAGCTCTTTGCGCACGACTGCACTTTCCAATTGAACGTAAAGAATTTGATTTTGCACCTTTTTCTTGGTGGTTTGGCGCACAATAGAAGGCCCCATTAACTCATCCCACGCTTGCAATACGCGCGTTTCATCCGTCCCTCTACGAAGACGGTAGCGGTCGAGCCACAGCGATAGTGCCTCCCCCATGGATTGTTCGTTAGAGACTTTGTATTTCGCCATTATCAGTTATTTCAAAGGTGCTGTGGTTGAGTTTAAGATTTTCACTCAACTCAAGCATTCGCTCCGGATGTGTATCGGTAATAAAAATTTGACCGAACTCTTCCGTATGCACTAAGCTCAGTAGATTGGCCACGCGGCCTTCGTCCAATTTATCGAAAATATCATCGAGCAATAAGAGCGGTGGCATTCCTAAATGACGCTTGGTAATTTCGAATTGGGCCAATTTCAATGCGATTAAGAAACTCTTCTGCTGTCCCTGGGAACCCACACGCTTGATAGGATGTTCGCCCAAATGAAAAACAAGATCATCGCGATGTGTTCCGCTCGAGGTGTATTGCAGTACGCGGTCTTTAGCCTCATTCTCAGCCAATAAGTCCTGCATAGACGACTCGTGTAATGTGCTTTTATAGCGCACTCCCACAGTCTCTTTTCCTCCCGAGAGAAACTGATAATAATGCGTGAGCAGAGGCAATAATTCTGCAGCAAATGATTTACGTGCCTCGAAAATAATAGCCGCGTTTTGCGCTAATTGGTCGTTGTATAACCCAATCATTTCTGCATCGTATGTACGGTTTGAAGCAAAATATTTGAGCGTTGTATTGCGTTGTGTTAGGGCTCTATTGTAGGCCATCAATGCATTTAGGTACTGTTTGTCGTTTTGAGAAACGGTGGTATCCATCAATTTCCTTCGAGTCTCAGCAGCGTCGATAATCAAATCGCGGTCCATGGGTGTAATCATCACCACAGGCATGTAGCCCACGTGATCTGCTAATCTATCAATCTCCTTTCCATCGAGCCGAACTTTCTTTTTCTGCCCCTTTTTAAGTCCCAAATCGAGCACGTGTTCGTTGCCCTTGCGTTCTAATTTCGCCTTGAGTAAGGCCATACTCTCACCATGGGTGATATTCTGAGCATCAGTGGTGTTTAGATAACTTTTTGTTAAGGACAGATAATGCAACGCATCTAAGACGTTAGTCTTGCCATTACCGTTATTACCCGAAATGATGTTTACTTTAGGATTGAACAGCCAAGAAGAAGCTCTATGGTTCTTGAAGTGAGTTAATTCTAATGCGTGAACAAGCAGGTTTTCCATAGGAACAAAAATAGGGCTCAAAGCATGAAAATTTATACTATTTTTGGCGGACTCAATTTAAACTAGCTATGGCTAAGAAGAACGCGCCTGCAGAACAGGATAACCTTGGATTTGATAACGTAGAACAAACACTAACGAAGACGGAACAGTTCCTCGAGAACAATGCACGTCAAGTTGGTATAGCAGTAGCAGCAGTAGTTGCCGTGGTATTGGCCTATTTTGCTTACAGCACTTACATCGTAGAGCCTAAAGCAAAAGAAGGTGCCACAGAGATCGCAAAAGCCATAAAATGGTTCGAGACCGATTCTATGGAATTAGCCCTAAACGGCAACGGTGCCTACTATGGTTTCCTCGATATTATTGACGAATTCGGCGGAACTGCCGCAGGAAACAGTGCCCATTACTATGCCGGTGTGGCCTATTACACATTGGGTGATTACGAAAATGCCATCGCATTCATGGACGATTACGATAAATCTGATGCCGCCACTTCCGCAACTGCCTACGGTGTTATTGGCGATGCATTTGTTGAGTTGGGTCAAATGAATGATGCCGTGGATTTTTACAACAAAGCCGCTAATGCCACGGAGAACGACTTTACTACTCCGCTATTTTTGTGGAAAGCAGGGTTGGCCTATGAAGCGTTAGGTGAAAATGCTAAAGCAGTTAAGCTTTACGAGCGTATTGCCGATGATTACCCAAAAAGCCGTCAAGCTTCTGGAATCGCTAGCGTGATTGCTGCACTGAAATAAGATGGCAACCGCACACCAGCATTTGGATAGCACCAACAACGAGCAGGTTCCTTCAGGAGAAGGTAAACTCGTAGCTATTGTACGCGCTGAGTGGAATCATGAAATCACAAACGGTCTTGCTCAAGGTGCGCACGATACACTCGTGGCACATGGCGTAGATCCAAAGCACATCCTTCGAATAGATGTGCCGGGTGCTGTGGAACTCACCTATGGTGCAAAACGCCTTCACGAGAATGAAGAACCTGATGCGGTTATTGTAGTAGGTTGTGTCATTCAAGGGGAGACAAAGCACTTCGACTATGTCTGCCAGAGCGTTACGTACGGCATTACCGAACTGAACCTCAGCTACGACGCACCAACTATCTTCTGTGTGCTCACGGATAATACTATTGAACAAAGTCGTGCGCGTTCAGGTGGTATTCACGGCAACAAAGGAGTAGAAGCCGCAGTGGCCGCGCTAAAAATGATGGCGCTCTAATCAACCATCGACCACTTTTCTTGTTACATTTAGGCAAACCCTAAAAAAGTACAAATGAAAAATTGGATTCTCGGACTTGCTGCATTGGCATTCACGTTGCCTGCAAATGCACAAGAACTTCCGCAACCCTCACCTACTTCTACTGTTGATCAAAGAATTGGTCTAACTGATTTTAGTATTACTTATTCTCGTCCCGCGGCACGCGACCGTGCCATTTTCGGCGATCTCGTGCCTTACAATGAAGTATGGCGTACTGGTGCGAATGCTTGTGTCATTCTTAGTGCTTCGACGGACTTCACCATGAACGGAAACGAAGTAAAAGCAGGAGAATATGCACTATTCACTATTCCAGGAGAGAATGAGTGGACCATTATCCTATCCACCCAAACCAACCTTTGGGGAAATACCGGTTACACGCAAGAAAGCGATGTGCTTCGCACTACTGTACCTGCCACAACAGGGGATTTCGACGAAAGCTTTACTATGGGCTTCAAATCATTGAGCACCACCGGTGGCGAATTAGTCCTTGAATGGGCAAACACGGAAGTAAGCGTTAACCTAGGAGTAGATTCTGACGGTAAAAGCGGTAAAAATGTGGAGAGAGCACTATCTGATGCTAAGCGTGCATACAGAAATGCAGCAAACTACTACAGCGGTCAGGGCGATCACGAAAAAGCGCTCGCAACGATCGAAATTGCCTTGCAATTAGATCCAGACTACTGGTATACGAACTGGGTAAAGGCTAAGATTCTATATGCGGCAGGCGATACTAAAGCTGCCCTCAAGCAGGGTAAAAAAGCAATGGACATGGGAGCACCTGATTCTTACAGAGCCGGCTACGAGAAAGAAATGAAAGGCTGGAAATAATCCGCTTTTCCACTTCATAAAGAAACCCCGCCTCGTGCGGGGTTTTTTAATGGTGCTAATATGTCACGTATATGTGCAGTAGGTTTTGGTTAGATTTTGAAGATAACCATAAGCTGCAAGCGGCAGTCAGGATTGACATACGGTGTTGCACAACGTCTTTAGTTACTTTTTTTTATCCACTTCCCAAATAAGATTCCGACCAAAAACGCAGGTAAAAAACCAATAAGCGTTATCCAAAAGAATGGTTTAAAAATATAATCCCTGAACGAATTCCAAAAGGTGTCATAAGGCTCCATTCCCTCTTGCACAAATCCAGTCCATCCAACAAGAAAAGCGGTTATTATTAAAGTCAGTAATCCGTATTTCGCTCCGACTTTATCTGAATCCTTTTTCTTTATCAAGATTTCATTTCCAGCATTTTTTCCAAACAAGTATGCCAGTCCGTAAAAAATACCAATTCCGATTATGATGTTTATCCAGTAATTCCATTCAACCATCCATTGTGGACTTCCGCCTGCGAATAACGTCATAATCAAAAACGCAATTAGAATTCCAATAGTTGCCGACTGCATGGCTTTTTTAATTCCAATGTTTTTAGCTATTTCCGGTGTCATCTGAGGTTTTTGAGAAATGTTATGCAACTAGTTATTTAACGCATGGGCGCTTCTGCCAAACTACGTATAACGCTGGATAAATTAAGTATGACGATACCTTCTGCTTGTAGTCATCCAATTCTCCTTGATAAGACTTCACCCACTCCTCGACGCTCATCCCAGATTCCAAGGCTTCTTGTAGTTCATTTGAACCGGCCAATTTTTTGAAGAACGCATTGAAAAATTCTGGCGCCTCGGAGGGAGCATTCTCTTTCCAAAACGCATAGGCATCAAATAAATGGTTCCAATCTATTTCATTCGGGGCGGCGTTTAGATCTTGAGACAATTGAACCCCACCACATTGCTTTCCTTGAAATTTGGGATACTTCGATCCGTGATCTGGCGCAGGTATGAACCTATGCTCGTACCCTTCCCCATCAAGCCACGGTGCACCAAAACGGGTAAATGGCGCATCGGTACCTCGTCCACAAGAAATGGGTGTACCCTCGAAATAACACAAGCTTGGGTAATGCCAGATGGCCTCTATGGAACGCAGATTAGGTGATGGAGGAACTTGGAATTCCTTGAAGACCTTATTGTGAGAATACCCTTTGCAATGAATAACCTCTATCCCGCCTTTCTTTTCGAAGGCCGTGCGCCACTGTTCATTCTCTGTCGCAGGCATCCAATGCTCACCATAAACCATGGACGCATATTCTCCCATGGTTAAGCCGTGCACTACCGGTATGGGGTGCAAACCTACCATACTCTCGAAGCCTGGTTTTAAGATGGGACCGTCGATGTAATGACCGTTTGGATTACCCCTGTCCATGATCATGAGCGGGACTCCGGCTTCTACACATGCATCAATCACATAGCTCAACGTAGTGCTGTAGGTATAGAATCGAACCCCGACGTCTTGAATATCATAGATGACCCAATCTAGGCCCTCCAACCAATCCGTAGGAGGACGCTTGGTTTTACCGTACAAACTCTTGATCGGTATACCTGTTTTGGGGTCGCGGCCGTCTTCCACATGCTCTCCAGCATCTTGCTGTCCCCTGAAGCCGTGTTCCGGCGCCCAGACCTGCCGAACATCCACACTCAGCGAAATCAAATGATCCACCGTATGGGTGCCGTTGGGCAATAAGGAGGTCGCATTGGCTACAACCGCCACAGCTTTTTCAGTCAGCTTCATGTAGTACGCTCCAGGCTGCGCAATACCCGGCGCGTAACTTTCTTGCCCGTGCGCAGAAAAGCACAGGAGCAATACCGCGAATAACGCGAGAGTTGTTCTAAATTGCGAGAAGATGAAAGAGGCGTTTTTCATAGCAAGGAAGATACAAAAGAGCACGGGTTCCAAAGTGATTGGACCGCTGCTAAAATTGAGTATTGTCGCTACGGCATTGGGTATGGCACTCGTCCTACTGTCCATTACTTCCGGAAAAGGCTTGCAGCACGCCATCATGGATAAATTCAGTGCCCTAGAAGGCGATTTTACCATTAGCGCTTATGCACCGAACCGAACGGAAGAACTCAAACCCATACGATTATCAGACAGTTTAGCCGACGCTTTGAGCGATGCCGACTATGTAGAAGCCGTTTACCCTGTGGTACAAAAGATGGCGTTGTTAGTGAATCCCATGGAAGATGCTTTTGACGGCATTCAAATCAAAGGTTTTGAGACCGATTATTTAGAAAATTTCACAGCGAATTACGGGACCGGCAGCGGTACCTCCACTCCTACCTCCCGCTATGGCGCGTTACTATCAACTACCCTAGCACGAGAATTGGCTCTGGGCATTGGGGATACCGCTTTATTGACAGTTTTAAAGAATCAAGGAGAAATGCCTCGTCTACGGAAGTCCATCGTTGAAGGACTTTTTACGACAGGATTGGACGAATTTGACCGGCAGACTATTTTAATGAATGCGGAAGATGTTGCCAGACTTAACGGTTGGCGTTCAGACAGTGTAAGCAGTTATATGGTGCTCTTGAATGACCGTGAAGGGCGCGAAATTATTTCATCCTATTGGAATGCTGTCATTCCGTACACCATGCAGGCGCGGAGTATCGAAGGCCGTCACCCTGCTATTTTTGGCTGGCTCGCACTTTTTGACACAAACATTATCCTAGTGCTCGCAATAGTTCTTATTGTGGCTGTGGCTAACCTTATCACGGCATTGTTAGTATTAATTATTGACCGCACACGAATGATTGGGACACTCAAAGCCCTTGGCGGCAGCGACCGTCTAATCTTACAAGTGTTTCAATGGCTCAGTATTCGAATTTTAACCCGCGGATTGGTTTGGGGAAATGCACTGGGATTGGGATTGAGCTTTTTACAATGGCAATTCAGCTGGGTCCAATTAGACCCTGAAACCTATTACATCGCAACCGCACCTATCACCTTCGACTGGGCATGGATTCTCGGTGCGAATGCCGTGTTTATTGTCATCGCCTACCTGGTGCTGCTACTTCCCGTTCGTTGGATTGCTAGGTTGCACCCTATCCAGAGCATTCGTTTCTCTTAAGAACCCTTGTTCCAGGCGCACAATCGGTTATCTTTACGGGACCTAATACAAAACAGATTGGCCCATGCGCCCCATTTACAACAATATCCTTGAGACCATTGGCAATACGCCCATGATCAAACTCAACAAAGTTACCGAAGATTTCCCTTGTCCGGTTTATGCGAAGGTGGAATACTTCAACCCCGGCCACAGCGTAAAAGACCGTATGGCTTTACAGATGATCGAAGATGCAGAGGCACGCGGGGACATTAAGCCGGGAGGTACCATTATCGAATGTACTTCAGGTAATACTGGAATGGGTCTAGCTTTAGCCGCTATTGTAAAAGGATACAAGCTCATTTGTACGTTGAGTGACAAGCAATCGAAAGAAAAGATGGATATTCTGCGTGCCATGGGTGCTGAAGTTTATGTCTGCCCCACGAACGTTGCTCCTGAGCATCCCGACAGCTACTACAGTGTAGCCTCGCGACTAAACAAAGAAATTCCAAACTCTTTTTATCCCTACCAATACGATAACCTGAGCAACCGCCAAGCACATTACGATTCTACAGGTCCCGAGATTTGGGAGCAAACCGAAGGCAAGGTGACGCATTTTGTAGTAGGCGTGGGCACCGGTGGTACCATTTCAGGGGTCGGAAAATATTTAAAAGAAAAGAACCCAAATGTCAAAGTCTGGGGCGTGGATTCTTACGGTTCAGTGTTCAAGAAATACCATGAAACGGGTGAATTTGACGAGAAGGAAATCTACAGCTATATCACCGAAGGCATTGGTGAAGACATCCTGCCGAAAAATGTAGATTTTGATGTCATTGACTTCTTTGAAAAAGTCACGGATAAAGACGGCGCATTAGCCACAAGAGAATTGGCACGTAAAGAAGGGCTATTCTTGGGTTACAGTTGTGGTTCCGCCTTCCAAGGCTTACGACAGCTTAAAGATCGACTCACTCCCGAAGATGTGGTCGTGGTGCTGTTTCATGATCACGGATCGCGTTACGTCGGTAAAGTTTACAACGACGACTGGATGCGCGATAGAGGATTTCTGGCGCCTGCGAATAAATTGGCAAAAGACTTGATAGACAACCACAGTCACCTCCCGCTTGTTACGGTAAGTCCTACTGAGCCTTTGAGCAATGCCGCTCGCCTTATGAAAGTTCACGACATTACCCAGATTCCGGTAATGCAAAACGGCAAGCAAGTCGGCTCTATTGACGACCATACCATGCTTTCGTGCATGCTCGACCACCCGGTAAATAGTAAACTTATTGGGGATATCATGGGTGCGCCCTATCCTGTCGTGGATTTAACCACTAGCATCGAAGAAGTCGCGAAAATGGTAAAAAGCGGCCACCGCGCTGTGCTCGTAGAAGTGGAGCAAGGTTACCACATCATTACTAAACAAGATATAATTACGGCAATGAGCTAAAAGCGCAAGCCTAAGAATCGACCATGAAGCAAAACCATCCTACCGCCCAACTCCTTCTCGCTCTTACACCACTTGTAGTGCTCATGCTGCTTTTATGGTTCAATGTGGGTGAGGTCTATGGCGACGATGCGCTTTCCGGTTCAAACCAAGTTATTCTAATGCTCGCAGCCTTTGTAGCAGCGGTGATTGGTGTTTTCAATGGAAGTTCGGTGGAAGCCGTATTCGCAAAAATAAAAACCAATATTCACGATACAACACAGGCAATATTTATCCTGATTCTTATCGGAGGATTGGCCGGAACCTGGCTTTTAGGCGGTGTTGTACCCGCGATGATTTACTATGGCCTAGATTTAATTAACGTCCAATTCTTTCTTCCCACAGCGGTAATCATCTCCGCTCTGATCAGCCTGAGCACGGGTTCTTCTTGGTCAACCACAGCTACCGTAGGTATTGCATTGATGGGCATAGGTCAAACCATTGGCATTCCTGCACCGGTTGTAGCTGGTGCAGTAATTTCTGGGGCCTACTTTGGAGATAAATTAAGTCCGCTGAGCGATACTACAAATCTCGCCCCGGCAATGGCAGGGACGGATCTGTTCACGCACATTCGTTACATGCTCTATACCACCGTACCTAGTTTGATTATTGCATTGATTCTTTTTACAGTGCTTGGTCTGGGATATAAAGACGGTGCCTTAGATGCCGCAGAAGTTGCAGAAGTTCAATCCCTTTTAAGCGCACAATTCAATATTACACCATGGCTCTTCCTTGTACCGGCCATAGTCATCCTACTGATTTCAAGAAAAATTGATGCCTTAGTGGCCATTTCTGTTGGCATCTTTAGTGGACTTGCCGCTGCTCTCGTATTCCAACAACCCCTATTGCAAGATTTAGGAACAGGCGCTCACCCCATTTATGAAATTGCCATGCGCAGTATTTATGGCAGTATTGCCGTTCCAAGCGAACATCCCATACTCTCAGATTTACTCAGTACATCCGGCATGAGCGGTATGCTGGGGACCGTCTGGCTCATTCTCAGTGCAATGGCCTTTGGCGGTGCGATGGAGGCCTCAGGTTTCCTCGCTACCATTACCAACGCCATCATCCGTTTCGCACGTGGCTCCGCATCGCTCATTACCTCAACGCTGGTTGCCTGCGGTATATTAAATGTTACGGCTTCAGACCAATACTTGGCTATCGTAGTGCCGGGGCGCATGTTTAAAGATGTGTACAGAGAACGCGGTCTAGCGCCGGAGAACCTCAGCCGCACATTAGAAGATAGCGGCACCGTAACTTCCGTTCTAGTGCCTTGGAATACCTGTGGCGCTTATCAAAGCTCTGTCCTTGGTGTTGCCACCGGCGACTATTTCATGTATGCATTTTTTAACCTGATTTCGCCCATCATGACGCTAATCTATGCTTGGGTGGGCATTCGTATCAAAAAGATTCAGGATTAATATGCAAAAGGTCCAATTAGGCCTTCGTGAGAATGCCGGTCTTTTCAGTATTCTCGTGCTTATGAGTGTCTTTGTTGGAGCCATGGTAGGTTTCGAGCGAAGCCTGCTGCCCGAGCTAACAAAACATTGGTCGGTCTCTGAAATGGAGGCTTCATTAATAATGGTAGCTGTATTTGGTCTTAGCAAAGCAATCGCAAACCTCTTCACTGGAAAATTAATCGCTGAAATTGGTCGAAAGCGCACATTACTATTGGGATGGGCACTGGCTTTACAGGCCCCATTGCTCTTGCTCAATTCTGCCGATAGTGCATTGATTGTACTCGCAAACGTAGCTCTAGGTCTAAGTCAAGGCTTTACGTGGTCTACAACCGTCATCATGAAAATTGATATCGTTGGACTGAAGCACAGAGGCACGGCAATGGGCTTAAATGAAAGCGCGGGATACGTTGCAGTGGGCGCCTCCTCTGCGTATGCTGCCTATTACGCTGAAACCTCAGGGCTAATCGCACCCATATTGTATATGGCGATGGGCATCGTTTTATTAGCCTCTTTATTGGGCGTATTCGTACTTCCTGAAACGCAGCCCTGGGTTGATCTCGAAGCGAAACAGCATTCGAAGGAATCCATGAATGAAAAAGGGAAATCTATTTTTTACAAGACCACCTTTGGCGATTCGGGATTGCGAACCATTACTTGGGCCGGCGTTGTAAACAATGCGAACGATGGCATCCTATGGGCTGTATTGCCTTCGTTACTATTGGCGAGTGGTGAACGTTTAACCACAGTCGGTGCACTTACCGGAATTCATGCGGCTGTTTGGGGACTGGGGCAGCTTTTTACAGGACCATTATCAAATAAAGGAAACATTCGAAAGCTACTCATGTGGGGGATGCTGCTTCAAGGCTTCGCATTGTTGGGCGTTCGAAACTTCCCTACACATTGGCTGTCCTATGTAATTCTTGGACTAGGAACGGCTATGGTCTACCCCACCTTTCTCGTTGGTATCAGTAACCTCAGTCATCCAAATTGGCGTCCACAGGCCCTTTCAACCTACCGATTCTGGCGCGACATGGGCTATGTTTTTGGCGCAATGATTGGCTACGTCGCCTTACAACTCAATGCCCCCGCAGCAGCTTTTACAGGAATCGCTGTACTCACACTTATGGCAGGCGCAAGCTTCCGTTATTCCAGTCTGAAGTAAACCTAAAATACCCTACACAATGTCCGATTCACAACATCAGTTGTAAAGTCGATGGGTTCGGATCGATGATGCTGAAAAGCGAATTTGTAAAAAAGGCATAAAAAAAGCCGCCCCTCAGGGCGGCTTTTACTTATCGTACAATCTGTATCCGTTCTTGTGTGATGTGAGCACCGTCCACTATTCTTAAGACGTAGCTACCAGCAGCCAAGCTTGATACATTTATTTGTTGGCGATTATCGCCCATCCCTTCAACAGCCATGACCGTTCTTCCTAAGGCATCGGTCAAACTAATTTCACCATCTATAGCAAAATCGCTTTCAATGGTTAATACAAACTGAACAGGGTTAGGGAATACATCTATACTTACCCCAGATATAGCCTCCACTCCTAGGTTTTGACCTAGTATACCAGTTTTGGTATCGCTATCGCCACATGCATTATAAACAGTTAGGGAAACATTGTAGGCTAAGGACACCGTACCGTAGGTGTGCAATGGATAATTCGAAGTGGTATTGGTATTGCCATCACCAAAGTTCCATTGGAAGGAATTTCCTCCGGTTGAGCTGGTTCCGTCAAATTGTACTTGCATACCGCCACCGCCTGCACTTATTACCGCCGCGGTCCAGTTCGCTGTTGGCTGTACACATATAGTAATATACAAGGTCGTATCTGCCTGATCACCACAATCGTTCGTCACTGTTACATCTACTGCGAACGTTCCTGAACCACTGTAGGTATTTGAAGGCGTCAATCCTGAACCAGTATTTCCGTCGCCAAAGTCCCACGTCGCACCTGTCGCTCCGGCTACTCCAGAAGCATCAAAATTGACAGTAAATACACTTTGAGTGTAGGTAACATTTGGAACAAGTTCCTCACATACTAATAGCGTATCCGTTGCGGTAACCGATTGACCACAAGAATCCGTCGCTGTAAGTACTACCGCATACGAACCACCTGCACCGTATAAATGTGTCGGTTGATCACCAGTACCCGTATTTCCATCGCCAAAGTCCCAGCTGTAAGTCAACGCAGCACCTGTAGATGCAGTCGCATCAAAATCTACACTCAAGAAGGTTGCCGTCGAAGTAAATACCGGCGCTGGCGCAGGACAAGGAGATGAACAGTTCGCTGATCCTTGATATTTAATACCAGGGGTCATAGAACCGCCTGTTACCGTAGACACTACGATTCCATTCGGGTCCGTTAAAATATATCCACACTCATCTTCCCAGTTTCCATTATCAATGAATTCTAAGTATAGTGTATCGCCATCACAGACATTAAACGTAAAGGTCTCGCTGCTACCCAATGCTCCAGTCGTATTTGACATGGTAAAACTTATTACCGTTGTTCCTGAAGTAACCTCCAATGCATGGAAGTTTGTCCCTTGATTATTTCCGGTCCAACCGTCCCCATAGTCGTCTGTCAATTCTAAAGTATAAGTACAGCCGCCTACACAGCTTAAAGTAGTAGCCGTAGCTGGACCAATCCAATCTGAGAACTCTGTTGCACTACAAGAATCGCGCACATAGAAATCATAGGTAACACCTGAGGTTAAACCTGCGACTGTAAATGGATTGGTCAAGGCATTAACGATGGTTCCATTGCCTTGAACAAAACCAGACTGACCGTATTCTACTTGCCAACTTGTCGCTCCACCTGTAGTCCAGGCCAATTCGATGTCGGTTGTAGATATCGGTGTCGCGCTCAATGCGGATGGATCCGGACATGTAGGTGCTTCTACTATACTTAAGTCGTCTACAGCAATATCACCTTGTTGCGCTGTAGCTCCAGATGACTTTTGCGCAGTGAAGCGAATTTTAACGGTCTTATTTGCATACGCGCTCAAATCCTCAACAATCTCAATCCATTGGTTGCCTTGGTTACCCGAAATAGAGTCAATCGCTACCCACGTACCTACGCTGACATCCTGGATGCTCCAAGTCAATGTCCCTTGGGAGCCGTTCTGCGCAAAAAGATGGTACCAGAAATGCATTTCCGGCGTTGTTAATGCCGTTAAATCTATGGATGGTGAAGTCAATGTTGCCACGGGCGTTCCTGTACTAAAACTGGCCTCTGCATAAACGTAGCTACCATATCCACTGGTATGATCTCCATTAGGTCCTGTACCAAAGGTTGCGGTTCCGCCATCGCGTCCACCCCATCTATAATTTGTATCCGTATCTGTACGAGACCAACAAGGGCTGATGGTCGCTCCAATATTATGTCCTTGATTACTGTCGTTTCCTTCATCAAAACCATTGTCAAAGTTTTCGAAGTATGGTGCAGTTGCAGTACCACAAGCCGTTGGTGCGGTCACAGGTCCTGCCCAATCACTCACATCCGTAGCATTACAAGAATCTCGAACGTAAAAATCATAATACGTAGCTGAGCTGAGACCCGTTACAGTGAATGGATTCGTCGTGGCACTAACGACGGTACCGGTTCCTGGGGTAAATCCTACAGGTCCGTATTCAATTTGCCAATTACTTGATCCACCCGTGGTCCAGCCAAGGGTGACACTCGTTGTAGTGTTTGCACTGCTCGCAAAAGCGGTTGGTTCTAAACACGTCGGAGCATTATCTACTTTAATGTCGTCCAAGGCCCAATCTGCTTGCGTCGAATTAAATCCAAACGTGGAAGAACGGTAGGCAGTGAAACGTACTTTAATAGTATCACCGGCATAAGAAGTAAGATCTACTACACCTTCTTCCCATGGCGCAGCAGGATTTGCTTGGAGCGTAAAGTTGGTACTATTCACGGTAAGCTCCGTTGTCCAAGTTCCTCCGCTAAAAATATCCACTTCAATCTTGTCGATATTTCCACCTGCACCGTGCCACCAAAACGTCAGTTCAGGCGTACTCAAAGTATCTAAATCAATTTCTGCAGTAGTGAAATCAGCATCAGAATCCGCACCACCAAAAGCAAAGACTGCCTCAGTGTGAACGTACTTCCCTGTACCCGTTGTATGATCGGCAGAGGGGCCAGTATTATTCGTAGGTGTCTGGCCTTGTCCCGTTTCCCAGAAATACGTCGTGGACGTGCTCGTTGTGTAACATGGGTCGATAGCACCTGTAGTAGCGTTGAATGAGATACCGTCGAAATCATCAGACCAAGGCGCTGTAACCATACCACAAAGAGTGGATATGGTGATTGGACCTACCCAATCGGATACATTTCCTGTACCACAAGAGTCACGTACATATACATCGTAAGTCGTGTTAGGGCTTAAACCGCTAATCGATCCAGAAGCTGAAGACATGGCTACAAAAGATCCGCTACCAGGGGTAAAGCCTGCTGATCCGTAGTTTAATTGCCAATTGGTTGCGCCACCAGTAGTCCAGCTAAATGACGCGCTGTTACTAGTTGTACCCGTTGAAGCAAAATTCGTCGGCTTTGGACAAGTAGGTGCTTCGTGGATATCAAAATCATCTATACTGATGTCAACCTGGTTACTGAACCCTTGATAACGGTAAGCGACAAATTTAATTTGAATAGTATCGTTCGCATAAGAAGACAAGTCGACTACCTCTTCAAGCCAAGCTGCGGCAGAAGAAGACTGCTGTGAACCCGTAATGGTAGCAACCGTAGCCCAATTACCGCTTTGAACCCTTGCCTGCACAACCAACTTATTGATTAGTGAACCGTACATGTGATAGAAAAAGCTCAATTCAGGAGTTGTCAACGCCGTAACATCCACTAATGGTGACGTAATCGAATTACTTAATGTCGAACCTCCACCAAAGCCTGTATTGGCTTCCGTAAAGATATAACCGCCGCTTCCAGAAGTATGGTCCCCATCTGGGCCCGTGTTGTTTGAATGATTCGTTGGAGGCCCAGCTTTGAAGAAATACTCTATCGTATCTGAACGTAACCAGCAACCGTCAATTTGGCCGGGAGATTGATTCGCGCCGGTCACCCACGAGGTACTGTCAAAATTCTCGGTATATGGTGCAGTAAATGGGTTACATAATGTATTAAATGTGATGGGGCCAATCCATAATGAAGCGCCAAGCGTACCACATGTATCCCGCACATAAGCATCATACGATGTTCCTGCCGTTAAGCCTGTTACCGTATGTGTCGTACTTGAAAGGTTCGTTAGACCACTGCCCGATGGAGAAAATCCAACAGATCCTACCTCAATGTTCCATGTCGTTGAACCACCGGTGACCCAACTAAATGTTGCACTGGTAGACCCTACATTCGTAAGCGCAAACTGCGAAGGATCTGGACAAAGTGGTTGATCGTCTACGATAATTTCATCTATCGCAATATCACCCTGCGAACCGTTTCCTTTTGAAGAAACCCAACGTAAAACGATGGTATCTCCGGCAAAACCTGCTAAATCAACTTCTTCGAAAATCCACTGGTTTCCTTGATTACCAGATTTAGTAAAGTAGGTATTCCACGTCTGTGTTGAATCTACCCAAACCTGTAATTTCAAAGTATTTACGTAAAAGCCGCGCATGTTATAATAAAAAGAAACGCGAGGTTTCAGTAAGCTACTCAAGTCCAACAGCGGCGATTCGAGCATCGCTTCCTGATTCGGCGCACCTTTTGAAGCCTCAGTGTACATGTAATTACCCGAGCCACTCACATCAGTAGTTGGGCCTGTTTGACCGGTAGTCGTAGTACCTGAACGAACACCCCAACTCAAAGAAGAAGATGGCAAGGTATCAGCTTCTGGACTCCTGAACCAACAGGCGGCCATAACATCTCCTCCATTGTATATACCGCTTCCTGATGTCCAGGTAGTTGAATCGAAATCCTCTGACCATGGTGCGGCAACAGCCGTACAATGCGTAGTTCCCAGAATTGGACCTATCCAATCGGACTTATCTGATGGACCACAAACTTCACGTATCCAGAATTGATAGGAAGTCCCGGCACTTAAACCCGTGATGGTTGCGGGGTTACTGCTCACATTGTTGGTTGTATTTGCCGTGGCTCCTAAAGCCGCGCCAGGCGCACCGTACTGAATGTCCCAACTTAGGGCATTCACCGCTTGCCACTGCAATGTGATACTGGTTGTTGTGCGCGATTGCAATGCCAACAGGGATGGGTCCGGACAGGTGGGTGCCTCTTCAAAGCCAAAGTCGTCAATAGCAATATCCGCTTGGTTGTCATTACCAAATCCACGAGAAGCGCTGAACTTCACCAATACGGTATCGTCAACAAATTGGCTTAACGTGTACGTTTGAAGTAAGAAGGTATCAGATGTAGCCGATTGCTGCGGGCCATTAATGCTACCAACATTTACCCAACCGGTAGATTTTGACCAAACTTCTGTTTTTAATTCATTGACCTGTGCGCCAGTCATGTGGTACCAAAAATTCAATTCTGGAACCGTTAAAGCACTGAGGTCCATTAGCGGTGATGTTAATGTAGCTACACTTTGATTCGCAGCGCCACTCGCTTCAGCATAAACGTATTGTCCGCCTCCTGTTCTATCGTCATTAGGTCCCGTTCCTGCAGTACTTGTGCTATCTTCTCCTACCCCAAATGCATAGCCTTGACCATCGTCTGGATCTGCCGGATCACGCTGCCAGCAACCATCTACTATGGAACCGTCATTATCAAATCCCGTTCCCGGTACCCAATTTGTAGTATTGTCAAAATTTTCAGTATAACTGGTCGTGAACGTGATTGGTGCACACAGAGTGGTCAATGAATCTACAGCCGACCAAATACTGACGTCGTTCGTCCCACAGGAGTCGCGCACATAAAAGTCATATGCCGTTGAAGCAGTTAGACCATTTAGAATAAAAGGATTCGATAGCGCTGCAACTCTAGTTCCCGTACCTGGTGTAAAACCGGGCGTACCGTATTCAACTTCCCATTGTGCTGAGCCTCCTGTTGTCCAACTTAATTGTGCCTGGTCACTCATCACCCAATCAAGTGTGACAGCAGTAGGCTGGTAACACGTAGGGGCTGGATAGTGATTCACTACTACCTTCCAACTGCTGTCCGCAATACGCTGAGCAGTTGTGTTACATGCAGTGTTGAATTGTTGTCTAAACGCATTTAACTTGAATACCAAAAAAGTGTCCGTCACAGCACCATTAAAGTCTGAAATGGTACGTGTGATGGTTTCCGTAGTTCCATTAGTTCCTGAAACACCATATCCTAATGTCGCTTCTTTACTGCTCTCACTGACCAATTCAAGGTATGTACCAATATCATTGGGCGCTGAGCCACCAAAACCCCCAGAAGTTTCTACCGTGTATTCTAAATATACCGACGAAATCCAATGGCCGCTAGGAATAGAAATTCCAACGGTATCGGCACAAGAACTCTGTGAGTTTATATTCACTGGTGCGACTACTTGAACCCCAATATCACCAGAAGTATAAAGTGTAGAGTCCGACGAAATTTGGGCTTGTAGTCCTGATAGAGACGTTAATAGAACAAGAGCCGACAAAATGTAATGCTTCATAAGAGGCGAAATATGAATAGTAATATTTAATGCGAAAAGATACTCATTTTACGACCATTAGACTTTTTCATATTCTCAAGGTTTAATGGCGTTTACACATTGATTATAACTCTTTTTTGAAATCCGATTTTAAATACGACTTGTAATCGTCAATACTTTGCTTCATATCCTTTCGCAACAAAAAGATACCCAATAGATTAGGCAGAGTCATCAGGGCAATAGCGATACCTGCGAAGGTCCAAACGATTGTCGTATCAATAATGGCGGCTAGGAAAAATCCAATGACATATAGAACTCTATAGTAGTTTACATATTTCACACCGAACAAATACGTTACACTTCTACCGCCATAGTAACTCCAAGAAATGGCCGTCGAAAAAGCAAATAGTAATAAACCTATGGCTACTATGTATTGACCGTAATCGCCGAACAGTCCTTTATTGAAGGCAATAGCCGTCAACGGTGCGCTGTGGATTAACGACCTCCCGCTGAAAGTAATTCCAGTAGTTTCTTGTAATCGGCCCTTTTGGATCAAAAGAACACCAGAGAATAGCCCTTCATTGTCAAAAACGACTACATCTTCGGCAATTGATCTCGCATGCAAAACCGTAGCTTCTGATTTTATTCTACCTTCTTTTATGGCCAATTCTCCTTGAAATGGGACCAAGGATTCGCTATTTATCCAGCCTTGATTATTGAAGTGGTTAAACAATCGACCGCCATCTGCATCTTCAGAGAGTCCCCCTTCCATAATTTCGAGATCAGCAAAGCTAAAGTCGTTTTGATGCTTTTCGTTCCAAACACCTGAACTTAATAGAGTTAGGCCCGTGATGGAACAAATAACAATCGTATCAATAAACGGCTCGAGTATCGCGACCATCCCTTCACTTACGGGGTGTTCGGCTTTAGCTGCAGCATGAGCAATCGGCGCTGAACCCTGCCCTGCCTCATTAGAAAACAATCCACGATTTACGCCTCTATTAAATGCGTAAGCAATGGTAGCTCCTAAAAACCCCCCTGCCGCAGAAGATCCAGTAAAGACATCAGAGAAAATGCTAATGAACGACGGAATGATGTTTTCGTAATTCATCACAATCACTGATAATGCACCCACAACATAGATCAATGCCATCATGGGAACTAATTTTTCAGTAACCGCTGCGATGCGCTTAATTCCACCCAAAATAATAAGGCCTAAAAGCACAGATAAAACTGCACCGGTGACCATCTCTTCAATACCAAAAGTGGCCTTCAAAGACGCGGCGATACTGTTTACCTGGGGCATATTTCCAGTACCAAATGAACTGATGATGGCAGCAACAGCAAAAAGGGTTGCCATCCATTTCATGCCTAGCTTATTTTTCATGTAGTACATAGGACCGCCAGAAACCGTTCCATCTTCCGCGAATTCACGGTACTTATGACTCAACGTAACCTCAACAAATTTGGTGGTCATACCCAATGCGGCAGTGACCAACATCCAAAACAATGCAGCTGGGCCGCCCAAATGAATCGCAAAAGCCACACCAGCAATGTTTCCCGTACCAACCGTACCCGATAAAGCCGTTGCTAAGGACTGAAAATGAGAAGTATCTCCTTTTGCGCCTTTTTTGTCGAACTTTCCTCGTACGACTGCAATGGCATGCCCGAAATAGCGAATTTGAGGAAATCCTAAGTAAAGCGTGAAAAAGACACCAGTGCCAAGCAGCGCAAATACAAACCAGCTGGAACCGCCAATATATCCGTCAATCGTTGCTAGAAAATCATTGATTTGGACTAAATCCATAGAGCGTGGGTTTCAAAAGTGTTAAGTGGCGTGAATATAATAAAAAAGCCCCCGCACCTTGCGGTGCGGGGGCCTGTTACATCCTTTAATTCTTGACGGTTATTTCACCTCTTCAAAGTCGACGTCTGTGACATCATCTGCAGCACCGGCATCACCGCCAGTACCTGCATCAGGGCCTTGATCGCCACCTTGCTCTTGCTGCATAGCTGCTTGAATCTCTGCAGAAGCCGCTTGTAAAGCGCCATTGAGTTTCTCTTGCGCTGCATCACATCCGGCGATATCTTTAGCCGCATGTGCCGCTTTAAGCTCTGTTAAGGCAGCATCAATAGGACCCTTTTTATCTTCTGGCAATTTGCCTTCTAGATCCTTCATTTGCTTCTCAACTTGGAACACCATGGTATCTGCAGCATTGAGCTTGTCAATTTCTTCTTTCGCTTTTTTGTCCGCGTCAGCATTCGCTTCAGCTTCTTGCTTCATACGATCAATTTCTTCTTGAGATAAACCGGACGATGCCTCTATTCGAATGTTCTGTTCTTTACCTGTATTCTTATCCTTAGCACTTACGTTAAGGATACCGTTCGAATCAATATCAAAGGTCACCTCAATTTGAGGAACACCACGTTGCGCTGGTGGAATACCGTCCAAATGGAAACGACCAATTGTTTTGTTATCGCTTGCCATAGAACGCTCGCCCTGAAGTATATGGATCTCAACAGACGGTTGGTTATCCGCTGCTGTAGAGAAAGTCTCAGATTTCTTCGTAGGAATGGTCGTGTTAGACTCAATAAGTTTCGTCATTACACCACCCATAGTTTCAATACCTAAGGAAAGTGGTGTTACATCTAACAACAATACATCTTTAACATCACCTGCAAGAACACCACCCTGTATCGAAGCGCCAATAGCAACTACCTCATCAGGATTTACTCCTTTTGACGGCTCTTTGCCAAAAAATGCTTTTACCGCCTCTTGGATGGCAGGAATACGCGTCGTACCGCCAACTAAGATCACTTCGTCAATCTCAGAAGTAGAATATCCGGCATTCTGTAATGCACTGCGCGCTGGCGCAATGGTGCGCTCAATCAAGCTCGCTGCCAATTGCTCAAACTTTGCGCGGCTCAATGGACGCACTAAGTGCTTCGGTCCTGACGCCGTCGCTGTGATATATGGCAAATTAATTTCAGTCGAAGTGGTTGAAGACAATTCAATTTTCGCCTTTTCAGCAGCTTCTTTCAAACGCTGCAGCGCCATGTTGTCATCGCGCAAATCCATGTTCTCTTCCGCTTTGAATTCTTCTGCCAACCAGTCAATAATGACTTGATCAAAGTCATCACCACCAAGGTGCGTATCACCGTCCGTAGATTTCACCTCGAACACACCATCACCGAGCTCCAATACAGATACATCATGCGTACCACCACCACAGTCAAAAACAGCAATTTTTTGATCAAGGCCCTTTTTATCTAGACCATAAGCCAATGCCGCTGCAGTTGGTTCGTTAATAATACGGCGGACATTCAAACCTGCTATTTCGCCTGCTTCTTTTGTCGCTTGGCGCTGTGCATCATCAAAATACGCAGGAACCGTAATTACTGCATCAGATACTTCCGTACCTAAATAGTCTTCAGCGGTCTTCTTCATCTTCTGAAGAATAATAGCTGAAATCTCTTGAGGAGTGTATTGACGACCGTCGATGTTTACACGAGGCGTATCGTTATCGCCACCTTCTACTTTATAAGGTACACGCTTTGCTTCTTTCTGTACGTTTGAAAACTTCTCGCCCATGAATCGCTTCACGGAGTAGACAGTTTTCTCAGGGTTAGTGATGGCTTGACGTTTTGCAGGATCACCTACTTTACGCTCACCGCCTTCTACGAAACCTACAATAGAAGGCGTCGTTCTTTTTCCTTCACTGTTCGGAATCACTACAGGCTCGTTACCTTCCATTACGGATACACAAGAGTTCGTGGTTCCAAGGTCAATACCTATGATTTTACCCATTTTATTAATTATTTAGGTTGAGTTTTCAAAATATTACGTCGGTGATAGAACAAGGGTTGTGCCACAAAAGATATGCGCCAATTTTGCGTACAATTTGGCACAACTGCACCAAAATATATGTCAGTATGGAACAAAGTATAGACAGAATAGTGACAAACTGTCTTCTTACCGCTTACTAGAATTTGACAGGAAATCCGTCCACGCAGATCACAGAGTCTATGCCCTGAAAATCTACCCACCCCATATTGCAGGTGTACACACCGCGCCACAAACTATCCATAGAAGTATTGCTCAGTTTAATCTGTTTTTTAATGGTGTGACCGCGCGAACTGAAAAGACCTATACCCCCATCTACATTGGAGAAGAGAGGCTTTTCTTGTACTATGCCCTGTGAAGGTTGACTAACATTGATATACGTAGCATAATCGTCTGCCGCAGCCCACAATTCAAAGTCAATACTTTTAAAGACGCGCACTGTATCTGTAGTTGTTCCAATATTATTTCTCAAGAACTGGTAGTACGCTGCATAACTCAGTTCTGTGACATAATTCCCCGATCCAGTGAGATTTGATCCCGTTCTGGTGGGAAGCGCATATGTTAAGGTACGAACGGTACTATCCTTGGGGTTTTTAACAGGCGCCTCCTTGTATTTAAAATGAATGTAACCTTGGTATAAACGCGCATTTTTCGCGGCGTCCCAGCCAAACTTTGCATCCTGAATACCAAAAGTTAGTTTTTGAAAACCTTTAGGTCTTGTTATCTCCAAAGGACCTACCACTGGAGTCGTTACTTCAAAATTATTATTCCCTGGGATGAATCCACGAAGGCGGTATTCAAAATTATGATCAATAGGTGCATCGGTCCAATACAAACGATAGTTATCCGTTGTAAATGTGCCCGGCTCGAGGATGTTTGTATCCTTCCGGTAGAATTCGTAAGTATTTAATACGTTGCCTTGATCATTTAACTGGGTTAAATAGAGTGCAGCTGTATCGAAATATAAGCTGTCGCTGTGTGTTGCCCCGGCCAGCAAGCCGTCCGTCCCCAGGTAGGTACGGTGCAAACGTACCCACTGGGTATCTTGATCTTTATCTAATAGACCATAAACGACATTCTCAACGTCATATTCAGCATTAATATCTAAAGAGTTATCGCATGCAAACAATGCGAAAAAAGCGAAAATGAAGAGAATTAGGTTTTTCATGGGCTTCAAAAATACAACCTATGGCTTAGGATGCTTTTCTTTGTATGGATTTAATTCACAAAAACCGTGCACTATGTCATTGGCGAAAAAAGAATTTAAAAAGGTTACCACTCACAGCCTGCAACAAATGAAGGACCAAGGAGAGAAAATCTCCATGTTAACGGCCTATGACTATACCATGGCAAAAATGGTTGATGCAGCGGGTGTGGACTGTATACTTGTTGGAGACAGTGCTTCCAATGTAATGGCCGGTCATGAAACGACTTTACCCATCACTTTGGATCAAATGATTTACCATGCCAGTTCTGTGATTCGTGCGGTTGATCGTGCGTTGGTCGTCGTTGATTTACCCTTCGGTACCTACCAGGGGGATTCTAAGCAAGCATTAAACTCCGCCATTCGCGTGATGAAAGAAAGCGGCGGTCACGCTGTAAAACTCGAAGGTGGCGTGGAAATTATCGACGGAATCAAAAGAATCCTTACAGCAGGTATTCCCGTAATGGGGCATTTAGGCCTGACCCCACAAAGCATCTATAAATTTGGAACCTATAGCGTTCGTGCGAAAGAAGTAGCTGAAGCTGCGAAACTTAAAGAAGATGCTATTGCCTTGCAAGAAGCAGGTTGTTTCGGTATCGTTTTAGAAAAGGTTCCCGCGGAGCTTGCAAAAGAGGTTGCACTCATGCTAGATATACCTGTTATTGGTATCGGCGCTGGTCCAGGTGTAGACGGACAGGTGTTGGTTTTCCACGACCTCGTTGGTATGACACACGAATTCCACCCTAGATTCTTGCGTCGCTACCTGAATCTGTACGACGATATTACAGGTGCTATTGGGCAGTATGTGCAAGATGTAAAAGACATAGACTTCCCGAACAAAGACGAAAGCTACACGACCTAATCATGGCTTCCTTGCCTGAAATTATATTTGAAGACAACCATTTGATCGCCGTCAATAAGCGAGCTGGTGATTTAGTGCAAGGCGATAAAACGGGCGACACTCCCCTGCCCGATCTCCTTAAATCCTACCTCAAGGAGAAATTCAACAAACCTGGAGCGGTGTTTCTAGGGGTCATTCATCGTTTGGATCGTCCCACCACAGGCGTGGTCTTATTTGCGCGCACTTCCAAAGGGCTGGAGCGTATGAATGCCGCTTTTAAAAATAGGGAAACACAAAAGGCCTATTGGGCTTTAGTAGAAGGTCAGGTCACTGAAGATGGTCAACTCCGTCATTACCTTAAGAAAAATCCGAGGAACAATAAATCCATTGCCTTCAAGCGCGAGGAACCTGGTTCAAAAGAAGCTAATCTTACTTACCGTGTGCTGAACTGTGGGGAAAGATATACGCTGCTTGAGGTAGATCTTCACACTGGAAGACACCACCAGATCAGATCACAATTGGCGGCTATAGGACATCCTATCAAGGGTGATGTAAAATACGGTGCCCGTCGCGCGGAGCGAGATAAAAGCATTTGTTTACATTCAAGATTTTTAGCGTTTAACCACCCAACCACCAAAGCATCCGTTAGCATTGAAGCCAGTGTACCAGCGACGTTTGAAGCTTTCCTGAAATGAGAAATGTATTCAGCATAGCGCTTTGCTTGGCCGCCTTGCCAGGATTCAGTCAATTGAAATTTGAAACGTATTACGGCAATATGGCAGGCTGGGGAAGCACTACGGATATTGGAGTTTCCTACAACGATAATGGGTTTTATGTTACTTCAAAATTGGCCTATATCCAGTCGTTTGGATTGGGAGAAGATGCGGATAACTTTGGCCTTGTGCTGGGTGCTGGAAAAGATTGGTTTATTGCTGAACATTGGTATGCCGGTGGCCAATTAGACTTGCGATGGACCGATACAAATCTTCAAGACGTGGGATTAAGAGCAGCGGCTCCGTCCTTATACTTAGGATATTCTTGGGAAATTGCCTCCTACCAGGTTCAGCTCGGCCTTCCCTATTTCCTAGGCGTCCAAGCCAAATTTCCCTTTAAACTTTAAGAATTAGGATCTACATCAAACACCACCCGCACTCGGTTGAAATCCGGAGAAAGCAATATTTCCTGATGCGATTTTTTAATGCGCTCACGCACTTTTGCCCCTACACTTCCTTTGTCTACCTTGACGATGATTTGCATTTGATACAAGTTTTTCAACCGGGCAATGGGCGCAAACTCAGGACCTAGAAAGCGGTCACCAATCTTACTTCGCAACGATCGTGCAAATTCCCCTGCAGCCCGCTGCAACAGTTTCTGGTCCCTATGCTTTAGCGTAATGGTAATGAGTCTGACAAATGGAGGATACTGGTATTCTTGTCGTACCGTAAGTTCCTTCGCTTGCATCCCTGAAAAATCATGATTAAGCGCCAATTGTATAATTGAATGTCTAGGCTTCATGGCTTGAATAACCACTTTCCCTTTGGAAGTGCGGCGGCCTGTGCGACCGGCGACTTGTTCAATCAATTGGAAAGCGCGTTCATTGGCTCTAAAATCAGGATAGCTCAATAGATTGTCCGCACTCATGATACCCACGAGTCCGACTCGATCAAAATCCAGACCTTTCGTCACCATCTGTGTACCCACCAAAATATCAACTTCGCCATTTTCTACAGAACGGATCAGATCACCAAAGGCATGCTTGCCGCGAGTGGTATCCAAATCCATACGTTTTACTGCCGCCTTCGGGAATAAGGATGCGGCTTCCTCTGCAATCTGCTCTGTTCCAAAGCCTTTATGCAAAACACTTTCACCACTACACGAACTACATTTCATTACTGGAGGTACCGTGTAACCGCAGTAATGACACTTCAGCTTTTGAGGTCCCTTGTGGTAGGTCAGTGAAATATCGCAACGTGTACACCCCTCGATATGACCGCAAGTCTGACATTGCTGAAACGTGCTAAACCCTCTTCGGTTTTGGAACAAAATGATACTTTCTCCTTTGCTCAAGGTATGGCGCATGGCATCGACCAATTCTATGGAAAAATTACCCTGCACTTCACGGCGCTGCCTGGCCCCGAGCATATCCACAACTTCTAGTTCTGGCAATGGAGCAGTATGGAATCTTTTGTGCAACTGGGCCAATTCATACCTGCCTTGACGCGCATTAAACATACTTTCGAGACTTGGCGTTGCTGACCCCAACAAAACGGGGCAATCACGGGCTGTAGACATCCATACCGCTGTATCCCGAGCATTGTATCTCGGTGAAGGCTCGAACTGCTTAAAACTACTCTCGTGCTCTTCATCAACGATGATCAAACCTAAATCCGGTAAGGGCATGAATACCGCCGAACGTGCACCCAAGACGAGCAATGGCGCATCATTCGTCAACGCCTCCCGCCAAGCCGCCAAGCGCTCTGAAGGAGAAAATTTACTATGACTTACCGCCACGGTAAAATGAATACGCAAGCGACTGATCAGCTGGGTGGTTAACGCTATTTCTGGAAGCAGGTATAAAACACGCTTGTGTTTAGTGAAAGCCTCTTTTATCAGCGTAATGTAGAGCTCTGTCTTCCCTGAAGCTGTAACACCATGTAAAACAACTGGTTTTTTTGCTTCAAATCCCTTTTGTACGGCCGCTAAAGCTTCCAATTGCGGTGCGGATAGAGTTATCTCTGTCGCAGGTGCTGAGGCCGCGGTGGTGCCGTCAATCTCCTCTACTTCTTCAATAATTTCTTTCTTACGCAGCGCAGAAAGGGTTGCTGCAACAACGTTTTGATTTTTCTGAAAACCTCGCTTGTCTTGAAATGTATTCTCCGAACCGCAAACTGCGACCAGAGCCAGCAGTGCTTCCGTTTGAATTTTTGATCTTTTTGTGATTTCAAAGGCTCCATCCAAATCTTTAAATGCAGACGGTGAGAGCCGAACAAGTTTTCTTCGTTTGGCGCGTGCTACTTTTTTTAATTCTTCTTCGAGCAAGGCCCAACCCTCTTCTAATGCCTTCTGCACTAAGGGCATGGGTTGCTTTACTTGACAGAATTCACGCACCTCGTCAAGGGTGAGTTTCGGGTGGTTGCGCAAGGCCTCGTACAACTTGAACAAGGCATCGGACATCGATGATTCATCAGGGACTACTTCCGGATCCAAGACCACGACACTTTGTGAGGATAGTTTCAAGCCCGGAGGCAAGGCGGCATTCATAACATCGCCTACAGGCGCCATGTAGTACGAGGCCATCCAAGACCATTGCAGCAATTGATGCTCTAGGACTACCGGGTATTCATCCAATACACTGATCAGGTATTTTAACTCCGTCTCATCCGGTGCTTCAAGAACACGTGTGACTATAGCGGCATATTCTTTACGGGCGCCGAATTGGACCAGAATGCGCATACCGGGACGAACTGAACCGACCATCTCTACCGGAATAGCATAATGGAAAAGTTTGTCTAAGGGCAGTGGAAGTATGACCTCAGCGACCTGCATGGCTAGCGTTTAGGTGCTTTAGGCAAATTGCGTTTAACGAAACGAGCCTCACGTTTAGTTAGCAATCGCATTTCGTTATCAAAGAAACTCAAAGTCTTCTTTGCAGAAATTTCGGTGCTAGAGGCAATGCTGTTGAATTCAACGAGGTCATAGCGCATCTTCGTTAGATCGGCCAAAATGTCCGCTGAAGCTAATTCTAACAACTCTATGTAATACTTCTGATATGCTTCATGCAGTTCCGTCTGACCGTTGAAAAAACGCTCTTCACCGTAGCCGCGAAGCTCTTTGCTCAGGGCCTTAACAAGTGCTTTTTGCGCTTTATACAATGCATCCATATCGGTAGAACCAATTTCGGACTGCAGATAGCCAACGAGGCTATCTACCTCGTTTGCACCGTGTTTCATTTCCTTGGTGTAACGGAACAATTCCATTTGTGTTTGAAAACGCTCTAGCTCTTCGGAGGTGCGTGTAGTAACATCATATTGTTCTGCATAGGCATCCATTGCTGCAATTACCGCATTTAAATAACTACCCGCTTCCGCAACATAGGTATACCCGTAGCTGCGTAACATTCTATTTCCGCTTAAACGCGGATCTTCTTGGAACCAATATTTTAAGTTCTCTTGAGTGATTTCAATGAGCCCACCTACATTCACATTAATAGCAGCGAGAAGTTCCGCTTCTGGAGCTTCATCTAATCGGTCCAATGATCGCTGGCTTTTACGCCAAGTTTTGCTTTGTTCCTCAATGAACGGCTGTACTTTTCTCGACTTTTCAAAGGTCATCGTACCGTCAATGATATCTGAGGTTACGGCCATTACTTTATCAATTTCCCGAGAGACTCTACGAAGATTACTGCTGTAACTCTGCGAAAGTGCCGGTAAATGAAGGAGTAAGATGAGAAGTACAATGATGCGTTTCATGAGCTGGCGTTTATCGATTCAATTTATGGAGTTTTTTAGTCCCCTCGTACATATCAAAACGTAGCAATTTACATTCCAGTTCACCGTTAAAGAGGTTCCATTTTCTAGACGGGCGTAATCCTATGCTCTTAATTGCCTCCATATCAGAGGTAATCCAAAAGACTTGCCAGCCGGCGTACTTTTCTTTTAACGTATCGCCTATCTGACGGTACATTTGATGAGTATCCGCTTGTATACGGACATTATACGGTGGATTTATAAGCAGAAGTCCTTTTTCCGCTGGTGGATCAGCTTCGAAAAAGTCGGCGCGTTTTAATCGGACAGCGTCTTCAAACATACTGCGTTCGATATTCGCTGCGGCGGCATCTAAACTGTATACATCGATATCGCGACCGAAGAATTTTCCTTCATAATCTTTCGCACGGCTCAATAGGCCCTCTCTGATCTTTACGAACAATTCTTCCTCAAACCCTTTCCAATTAAAAAACGCGAAGGATTCACGGTAAATGTTCGCGGGCATGTTGTGCGCAATGAGCGCAGCCTCCACCAAAAAAGTGCCTGAACCACACATTGGATCTAACACGGGCATGCCCCCATTCCAGCTGCTGTGAAGGATTATCCCCGCAGCCAAAACTTCATTTAATGGGGCTTTAGCTGCCTCCAAACGATAACCGCGACGGTGAAGACTTTCGCCTGAGGTATCTAAATAAATACGAACATTTTCGCGTGAAATATGAATGTGTATAGGGACTTCAGGTTCGTGTTTATCAACAGAAGGGCGTATCCCGAGCTTATCGCGAAAACGGTCCACAATGGCATCCTTGGCCTTGAGGCCTGCGAAACTGCTGTGATTGAGTTCTTCGTTTGTCCCTACAACATGTACAGCAAAGGTTTTTCCTTCGTCGAACAAATCTTCCCAAGGTATTTCGTAGACCGCATCATAATAATCGTCAACGGTCTCCATTTGAATCTCGTTCAGTGGCAATAGAACTCTCAATCCGGTACGCAGTGCGATGTTTATCTTATAGACAAAGCCTAGATCGCCCACCACGGCGACAGCGCGATTTAACTTTTGAATTTCTCGTCCGCCGAGCGAGAGCAACTCCTTGCTAAGAATTTCTTCTAGCCCATAGAGTGTTTTGACAATGAGGCGGTAATCTTTGTTTTCGAGCACCTTTCTGCTATTTAGACTACAAATGTACGCTAACTTTAGCCCCATGTTGGATTGGTTCGAATTAATTGCCCTTGTGATTGGCGGCTTTGCTGCAGGGTTGATCAATGTGGTTGCAGGAAACGGCTCAGCGATCACCTTACCCTTACTCATGTGGGTCGGGCTCGATGCAAATGCGGCGAATGCAACAAACCGGGTTGGCGCGCTGTTTCAAACAACAAGTGCCATAGGCTCCTTATCAAAGACTGCCCGCACCAAATACATGATGAAGCAAAGCTATTTCATCATCCCGCCCGTCATCATTGGAGCAATCATTGGGGCCAATTTAGCGGTAGACTTACCCGAAGATTTGATGCGAATCACCATTGGCTCCATCATGATTCTGCTGCTTATAACTACGCTCACCAATCCAAAGAAATGGCTCATTCCTACAGACGGGTCAAAAAACAAGCGAACCCCTACCCTCTGGTTGGCCTACTTTGGACTGGGTATTTACGGAGGCTTTATTCAAATGGGATTTGGTATCTTCTTCTTATCAATCTCCGTTTTACTTGCTAAATATGCCTTACGTGACGGCAACATTATGAAACTGTTCGTTGCATTTTTAATGACCATACCAGCCTTCATTATATACGCCTGGAGCGGAGGTATAGATTGGGCCTATGGTCTTACCCTAGCATTGGGCACTTCCATGGGAGCTCGGTTTGGCGCTAAAAAAGTAGTACAACACAAAAAAGCCAATGCCATCACGCGTAAGGTCCTCATCGCCGTGATTATCGTGGCTATTGTAAAAATGTTTCAACCGTATATTGGCCAATTCATCTAAACAACTATGAGCCTACCCTGGTACCAAACCTGGTTTAACACCCCCTATTACCACGACCTTTATCAACATCGTGACCTGACCGAGGCCAGAGGATTTATTGAATCATTGTGCCAAAATTTAGGCGTTAACGAAGGTGAGATTGCGATTGATATGGCTTGCGGTAGAGGGCGGCACGCTCAGGTTCTTGCAAACCAAGGGTTGGAAACTTTGGGTATTGATTTAAGTCCTGAAAGCATTGCCTTTGCAAACCAATTCGCACATGAAGGTCTTGAATTCCGTGTAGGAAATATGCTCGAACCACTGCAGGCACCTCCGGCAGATTGGATTTTCAACCTCTTTACCAGCTTTGGTTATTTTGAAGACGACACCATGCATGCTGCGGCCATTACGCACATGGCGGGCGCATTAAAACCTGGTGGTAAACTTGTCTTGGATTACATGAATGCTAAAAAAATTGCGGCCCAATTAATCCCACAAGATTCAGTTCAAACGGAATTGGCGCAGTATACAATCACTCGCCGCATTGAGAATGAAAGTATTATAAAAACTATTTCCTTTGAAGAGCCTGGGTGCAACATTCTTCAGTTCGAAGAGCGTGTCAGAGCATTTACGGCCAAGGAACTGAAGCGTTTTATGGAGGGAGCCGGACTACATGTTTTAGAATTGCACGGGAACTATGACTTATCGCCTTTTTTGCCTGAAGAAAGCGACCGATTGATTATTATTGCCCAAAAACCATCACATTCATGATTTGGCTTGTTTTAATTCTTAGCGTTGCTATTGGTGCGGGAGCTGCCTGGGTCGTGCCCACAGATTCCAAGACATTCAAATACTTGCTTTCCTTTTCTGGGGCATTTCTCTTCGCTACGTTATTGACGCACATGCTTCCCGAAATCTTTGAACACGGAAATTGGAACATGGGATGGTGGGTAATGCTGGGATTCGCAATCCAATTGCTCCTAGATCACCTGAGCGAAGGTCTAGAGCACGGTCACTTGCACACGAAGCAAGCGAAAATTCCATGGCTTGCCATTTCCGGCCTTCTGCTACATGCTTTTCTAGAAGGCATGCCGCTTTCAACCACCGATATTTCCGGACATAATCACGCCACCGGAGGATTTCTGTGGGCGATTGCGCTCCATAAACTACCCATTGCCCTGCTTGTAACAGGTGCCTTAAGAAAAGCAGGCGTAAGACGCTCAACTTTGATCGGAATATTGGCCCTTTTTGCGTTCGCAACACCTGCCGGCGCATTAACAGTCAATACAATTAACGTTCAACAATGGAGCCTTCAATTGCTTGCAATTGCCGTAGGTATACTACTCCATGTAAGCACGACCATTCTTTTCGAAAGTTCACAAAACCACAGGTTCAATGCCGTAAAATTGATCTTTGTACTCGCAGGCATGCTTCTAGCGGGTTGGATCAATTCTAGTATGACTCTTTAGCAGACTAAATGTCGTCATAGATAAAACCTAATAAGATTTATGAAGGCAACCAATTTGACTATCGTACTTTTGACCTTAGTAAATAATTAAAACCAAAATAAAATGGCTGTATTAGTCGGTAAAAAAGCGCCAGATTTCACTGCATCTGCAGTGATCAACGGCGAAGAAATCGTTGAAAACTTCAAACTATCAGATTACGCGGGTAAGTACGTGGTCTTATTTTTCTACCCAAAGGACTTCACTTTTGTTTGTCCTACGGAATTGCATGCGTTCCAAGCACGCAAGGAAGAATTCGTTGCTAAAGGGGTTGAATTGATCGCCGTATCTACAGATACTGAGCAGAGCCACTGGGGTTGGTTGCAAATGAGCAAAGACCACGGCGGTATTGAAGGCGTTACCTACCCAATCGTTGCAGATACCAACAAAACCATCTCGCACAACTACGATGTACTTAATGGCGAATGGTCCTACGACGAAGACGGCAACCTAACTTCTACAGGTGAAATGATCGCGTATCGTGGCTTGTTCTTGATCGATAGAGAAGGAACAGTTATGCACCAGTTGGTCAACTTCTTCCCATTGGGTCGCTCTGTAGACGAAGCGATGCGTATGGTGGATGCACTTCAGTACTTCGAAGAGAAAGGTGAAGTTTGCCCTGCAAACTGGACGCCAGGTAAGGAAGGGATGAAAGATACGCACGAAGGTGTAGCTGATTACCTTGCAAAACACTAAGTAAAGCTTTGCTTTAAATCCTTAAAAGCCGCGCCCTTTGGCGCGGCTTTTTTTATGCCCGGCCACCGCTGTTTCAGGCAATTTCACTCTTTTAAGAAAAAACTACACTTTTTTTGCAAAGCGCGTGAACTACGTTGATATAAATGCGTTTAGGTATATATGGAACATTCTGCGCAAGCAGATTTTCATGGCGGTTTAGGTAGAAAGGGAGCTTGGCGGCTCCCTTTCGTTTTTTACACCTGTGCGCAAAATTTTAGACAAAAAAAAACACCCCCGGGCGCTCCGCGCCCGGGGGTGTTTGCATTTAAATTGCTACCGACCTATTTAGTGAGGTCAATCAATTTTCGAAGGTATTCTTCCTTACTTGCAGCCGAACCTTCAACTAAAACACCATCTTTAAACGACGCTAAGAAGGGCAAATTACTCACACCTGCTGCTTTACGAGCTCCTTCATTATGCTCTGCGTTCACTTCCAAGAACAACACATCGCTTTGCTCTTCTTCGTTACTTACGCGCTTGTATTTAGGTGCAAACATTTTACAAGCACCACACCAATCCGCATGGTATTTCACAACCACACGTTTATTGTTTTTTACCAATTGATCAAAATCTGCATCGGTCGCTACTGTTACTGCCATTGTATAGAGGTATTAAATTATTTCTTATATCAAAAGTACATAGACGAAATCATCAGCAGAAAAGATTCTTATTGATGTTCTCTATCTACTTATTACTAAAGTTCTATCTGGGCCTTGTAATCCCTGTGGTACAAGTCCCGAACCAAACCATCCGAAACCCCGATTTTAGGAACATAAATATGGTCACAACCCGACCAAAGCATTGCTTTTTGATAGATGGGCAAAGCATGTACGATTATGTCCGCACGATCAAAATTGAGTCCCACTTCGGTCACTCGTTCCTCAGTAGATAAAGAGTTCAAAAATTCCTGCTGCTCAGAAACGTAAGAATATTCCAACGGTGTTTGAAGAGAACGCATGCTGAGCTTGTGAAGCTTATTGATATTTCCTCCTGCACCGATCGCAGTCTTGTCAGTAATAGGCGCTGCATTTTTTTGCAGCCAATGCTCCATTCTTGTCCACTCTTCTTGTTGCACGAGGTTATTCAGCAATCGCACTCCGCCGACACGGAAGCTTTTTGAGGCTTCAACTTTTCTATTCTGAATTATAGAAATTTCAGTAGATCCACCGCCAACATCAATGTAGATGTAGTTTTTCTCTGTGGCTTTTATAATATCGTAGATTTTCGAATTGAAAACCAACCGGGCCTCTTCTTTACCGGTTATTATTTCGATGGCAATACCCGTCTCTTTGGCAACTTGAGCGACAATTTTATCGCCATTACTCGCCTCGCGCATGGCAGAGGTAGCGACCGCTCTAAAGTCTTTTACGCCATGTACTTTAAGGTAATGTGAATAGGCATGCATGCCTTCAATAAAGCGCTTTCTGGTCTCGCTTTTAATTTTACCATGCTCGAAGACATCTTGACCCAAACGGATTGGAAGGCGCACCATTCCGGCCTTACGGTAATAGGTATAACCGTCTTTATAGACCACATTGGTTACAAGGCATCGAACAGAATTGGAACCGATATCAATAGCTCCGAGTTTGGTTACAATCATAGAAAATTGGTTTCTAGCCTTTTAAAAGCTGCTTCTTCACATATGCGTGCATTTCCAATTGGGCACGGATTTTTGGACCATTGAGTTTTCGGTAGGCATTGGATTGATTCGCGTCGAAAATTCGTGATTTGGTGTTGTCCTTCCAAAGGATTTCAAAGTGATCGCGCAATTGACGCTTTATTTTATCATCATAGATGGGAACCGTAACCTCTACACGCCGATTCAAATTTCGAGTCATCCAGTCCGCCGATGAGATATAGTACTCCGACTGACCGTTGTTGTGGAAACAGAAAGCTCGCGTATGCTCTAAGAATCGGTCCACAATACTGATGGCTTCAATAGTGCCGCTAAGTGCTTTATTGCTGAAATCAATGCAATTAATCCCGCGCACAATCATACGAATAGATACTCCCGATGCGCTCGCTTCGTAGAGTTTAGCAATCATCTCGTGATCACTTACACTATTAATCTTTACCCAAAACTTCGCCTCGCGTCCCGCTCGCGCATGGGCAATCTCCCGATCAATCAATGCGAATATGCCTTCTCTCGTGCTATTCGGGCTCACCAATAAGTGTTTATAGTTGTATTGCTTATAGGGGGACTCAATAAAAGTAAACACCTTCCTCACCTCTTTTGTGATTTGTTTTTTGGAGGTGAGTAGATGGTAATCGGTATAAATCTTTGCGGTTCCTTCATGGTAATTTCCCGTCCCAACGACACAGTAATCAACCAACTTTTCCTTTCCTTCGTCTCGACGAATTAAAGTCAATTTTGAATGTACCTTCAATCCAGGTACACCACTGACTACCTTTATCCCCTCTGCACGAAGCATGTTGGTCCATTTGATATTGTTTGCTTCGTCAAAACGCGCTTGAAGTTCAATAAATACGGTAACATCCTTTCCATTTTTGGCCGCGTTTACTAAAGCCGAAATGATCCGGCTTTGGCTGGCTAATCGATACAACGTCACTTTTAGCACACGGACTTTTGGATCGATGGCGGCTTCACGCAATAATCGAATCACCTTCCCAAAATCGTGATACGGCGTAAAGAGCAAGACATCTTGCTTTTTTAGTACGGATATGATACTCCTATCCTCATCAAGCGCTGGATGGGGTATAATAGGTAGTTTTTTATGTTCTAAGGATGGTCCCCCTACATTCGGGAACCGCACTAAATCTTTTTTGTTGTGGTACCGTCCTCCAGCGATTAGTCCATCAAATTCAGAAATACCCAATCCATCTACTAAAAGATTCAAGGTTACTTCTGAAATATTTCTGTCGTAAACAAAACGCACGGGATCGCCTTCTCGGCGCTCTAACAGTCCTTTTTGCACCTTTTCCATGAAGGACTTACTCACATCATCGTCTAAAGTTAGTTCAGCGTCACGAGTGATTTTTACCGTATGTGCTTCAATAGAATCGTAGTTAAATATGTGAAAAATACTACTCAGATTGTACCGCAGAACATCGTCCAAATACATGATGTATTGCTTCCCGTATTTAGGCAGTGCTATGAATCGATTCATTGCGCCTGAAGGCACTTCGATGATCGAAAACTGTTCGCTATCACCTTTCATCAGCCGTACGGCTAAATAGATTCCTTTATCCCGCAGATAAGGAAATTCAGGAGCCTGACTTAACATCAGATTAGTCAAGGCGGGGCTAACCTGATTGCGGTAGACATCTCGCACGAATTGAGCTTGCTTCTGTGTCAACTCCTGCTCGGATATAATTTCTATCGACTCTTTAGCCAATTCTCCCCTGAGATGCTCATATATCTTCTGACTAAGCTGTTGCTGTTCGTTCACCAGTTTGCTTAACTGCTTAAGCAACTTTCCTGGCGAATGCCCCTCTAAATTGTCCTCATGATTCTTAACAGTGGAAAGCTGTAACCTCCGCACGAAAGAATAGCGTACACGAAAGAATTCATCCATATTGTTAGAATGAATACCTAGAAATCGAATGCGCTCTATCAAGGGGACGTCAGGGTCTTCCGCCTCTTGAAGGACACGTGCATTAAATTTTAACCAGCTAATATCTCGGTTGTAAAGACTTAAATCCTTCTCGTTCATTTACTTTTCTGAATCTTTTAGGATGTTCAAATAGAAACCTAAATGGGGCCATTTAAAATTCTTGAGGTTTGAAGCGCGGTAGATTAGGTTACCGACACAATCTTCAATCCATTCATGAGAAATGGAATAGGTAATTTGTTGAATTGAATATAGAGTTTTCATTACTCTAATATACACTATATCAACACATAAGAAAGACCTTAGACACAGGTTTTTCAAATTTAAAACTCCCTATTTATTCTTGATTAAAGTCTTGACTTGTGCTTCGCCTCATTCCAAAGGCCTTCCATCTCCTCTAAACTCATGTCTGCTAATGACTTACCCATATTACGCGCTGCGTTTTCCATATAGGTAAAGCGGTAAATGAACTTCTTATTGGTACGCTCAAGCGCCATCTCTGGATCGAGATTACTCAATCGAGCAAAATTAACTATTGAAAACAGTACATCCCCTAGCTCACCTTCAATAAGGTCCTGATTTCCAGATTTTTGAGCATCTTCAAACTCCACTAGCTCTTCGCGGATTTTGACCCAAACATCTTGAGGTTGCTCCCAATCAAATCCAGCGCCTCGTGCTTTATCACCAATCCTTATGGCTTTAACAAGCGCAGGCAAACCTCTCGGTACACCTTGAAGTACACTCTTGGTACCTTTTTCTTTGAGTTTAATTGCCTCCCAGTTCGCCTTCACCTCTTCTTCAGTTGTGGCTTCAACATCGCCATAGATATGAGGATGTCGATGTATTAGCTTATCGCAAACACTGTTAAGAACATCTCCGACGTCAAAGGCACCTTTCTCACTTCCGATTTTACTATAGAAAACCATGTGCAGCATCAGGTCGCCAAGCTCTTTTTTGATCTCATTCAAATCCCCTTCCTCAATGGCATCAGCCAGCTCATAAGTTTCTTCAATGGTCAAATGACGCAAGCTCTCGAGGGTTTGCTTTTTGTCCCACGGACATTCAGCACGGAGCGTATCCATGATGTCCAGTAGTCTTCCAAAGGCCTCTATTTTCGCTACACGGTCGTTCATCGTTTAAGCCTCTTCTTCAGTTTCGTCTAAAATGGCGAGGAGTTCGTTCTTTGCAAGAATATTAAACCACTGAACGATCTTTTTAATATCGCTTGCATAAACGCGCTCTTGGTCAAACTTCGGCAACACCTCACCAAAGAAATCTTCCAATTCCGCTTTACTACTCTTGTGACTTAACGCTTCTTTACCACCCGTCGCGGCTGACATTGCTTTAAAGACCTCACGCAAAGGAACTTCCTCTTCATACGTGTAAATCGCAATATCGCCCAAAGAACTGACGTTGGCCGAAGCCGAGATGCTTGTCCGCTTACCGTCGAGCAGACTTTCAACTACAACGCCGCCCTTATTCTGAGCAACTAACTTGAACAAACCCGGCTTACCGGCAATTGATAATACAGTTCTTAATTCCATTATTCGTTATTTAACCAATCTCTTACTGTTTGTATTTCTCCGGTTTCGGAGACACTCATTAAATCTAAAAGTGCTTGGGCATCTTTTGCCATGGCATGTTCTGGATAACGCTTTAGCAGCACTCGTAAAAATTCGACTGCCCGCTCGCTGCCTCCTAATTCACTATCGAAAAATAGCGCCAACTGAAGTAACGCCTCCGGTGCATAACGATCTTGAGGAAATTTATTCGTGAGTAAGATGAGGTAATTCACCCCATACAACCTGTATTTCCCATCTTGATTCATACAGGTCAACCCTGCCTTCATTAAGTACGCAGCATCCGACTTTATTATGGAATCCCCTGCTACAAAATGTGCTGCTGCGCGGGTATATCCCTTTGGAGTTAATACACTATGCTCAACCGCCTCTAGATAATACATAGTAGAATCTGTAGAGGAAAAAGCAACAGCTTCGACCTCCGGGCTCTGCAGCGCTGGGGAATTTTGACAACTCACCATAAACAGCATGAACATCGCAATCATATACCTCATTTCGCCTTTGGGAATTTCATGGGGTAGTTGGGCGAAATACCGCCACGCTCAATACGACCTAAAGCACCTTTAATCAATCTTTTGCGCAACGGCTTAATTTTCTCTGTGAACAGTACACCTTCGATATGATCGTATTCATGCTGAATAACACGAGCTGCGAGTCCAGTGTAAGTTTCTTCAACCAATTCCCAATCCTCTGTGTAATATTCAATCACCACTCTCTCCTGACGAAATACCGTCTCACGCACGTCTGGAATGCTTAAACATCCTTCTTCCATACCCCACTCTTCACCATTTTCTTCAACGATGATAGGGTTGATAAACGTTTTCTTCAAAGCGGTTAACACGTCGAACTCCTCACTGCCTTCTTCCGCAAATGGACTGGCATCGATAACGAAAAGTCGAATACCCCTTCCTATCTGCGGTGCAGCTAGACCGACCCCTTGCGCATTATACATGGTTTCATACATGTTCTCAATGAGTGCTTCTAAGCCCGGATAACTTTGCTCGATTTCGTCGGCAACTTTATGTAAAACTGGGTCGCCGTATGCGACAATAGGTAAAATCATTCCTAGATTTTTATGCGCACAAAGATAGTTATCGCTGCGCTAAATAATTCTCTAAAATAAGTGCGGCGGCTACTTTATCCACCGCGCCTTTTTCTTGGCGTTTTGACTTCTTCATCCCGCCTTTAACTAAAGCATCTGCGGCCAAGGATGAGGTGAAGCGTTCATCTACCCTAATGATGCGTAATTCGGGCCATTTCTGTTCGATTTTAACACAAAGACCGTCAATAAAGCTTGCTACTTCAGAAGGAGATCCGTCCCACCTTACCGGTGCGCCAACCACTAATTCCTCTATCGGCTCTACAGCCTGTCGACCCTGCAAAAACGAGAACAAAGAATCCGTTGCGACCGTCTCTAGTGGAAACGCCATAATGTGCATGGGGTCCGATTCCGCAATACCCGTTCGCTTTGCACCAACATCTAATGCTACAATTTTTGCCATATGTCAAAGGTAGTCTAAAGCAGGTGAAAGCCCTATCTTTGATGCTTTAAGAGCACACGAAATATGCAAGATCTACGACCTACTATTGAAGCCGCATGGGAAAACCGCAACTTATTGCAAGAATCGGGCACCCAGAAAGCCATAAGAGCCGTTGTAAGCGCCCTAGACAGTGGCGAATTACGCGTTGCTGAACCTACTGCAGATGGTTGGCAAGTCAATGAATGGGTAAAAAAGGCTGTGGTGTTGTACTTCCCTATTCAAAAAATGGAGACGATTGAGGTGCCTCCTTTTGAATTCCACGATAAAATTCCATTGAAAACCGGTTATGCAGCAAAAGGCGTTCGTGTTGTACCGCATGCCATAGCACGTCACGGTGCATTCTTGGCGAGCGGTGTGATCATGATGCCTTCCTATGTGAACATTGGGGCCTATGTGGATAGTGGCACTATGGTCGATACATGGGCAACTGTAGGTTCATGCGCACAGATCGGTAAAAACGTTCACCTGAGCGGTGGAGTCGGCATAGGCGGTGTTCTGGAACCGCTACAGGCTGCACCGGTTATCATTGAAGACGATTGTTTTATTGGTTCAAGATGTATCGTGGTTGAAGGCGTTCGTGTGGAAAAAGAAGCGGTATTAGGGGCGAATGTCGTTCTAACTGCGTCTACAAAAATCATCGATGTAAGTGGAAATGAACCGGTAGTCTACAAGGGCCATGTACCTGCGCGTTCAGTAGTTATCCCGGGTACACTACCGAAGGATTTTCCAGCCGGTACTTTCAACGTACCGTGCGCCCTAATCATAGGCAAACGCAAAGTAAGCACGGATAAAAAAACGTCGCTTAATGACGCTTTAAGAACGCACAACGTCGCTGTGTAATGTCTACCAAGCTTTCCATTATCATACTCACCTATAACGAAGCAGATGTGCTTGCTAGAACCATGCAAGCAGCAGCTCAAGTAGCGGATGAATTAGTGATCGTGGATAGCCACTCTTCAGACGATACTTTGAACGTGGCAGAGAAAAACGGTGCCACAAAAATAGAAGTGCGCAATTTTGTGAATTGGGCGGATCAACGAAATTGGGCCATGGAACAATCCAAATACCCATGGGTCCTCTTTATTGATGCAGATGAAGTACTTAATGAGCAGCTTATACAGGCTATTTTGCATTGGAAAAAGAATCTACACACGGACGAAGAGGACTATTGGGGACTGCGCCGCTCTCATTTTTTTATGGGACGTGCGATGCGGTTTTCAGGGCTTCAGTCAGACGTAGTGGTCCGATTATTTCACCATACCCGTCGATACAACGACTGCGAAGTACACGAGAAAATCAATGTTCCCAAACCAAAACCCTTACCTGGGGTTCTTGAACATTATACCTACAAAAACTGGGAGGAATGGGCCAATAAGCAGCGTGCGTATGCCAAAAGAAGTGCAAAGGATCACCAGAACAAGACAGGGCGTATAGGACTTTACCACACCGCGGCTAAGCCCGCTTTTCGCTTTTTTAAACACTTCGTGCTTCGACTGGGTTTCCTGGACGGACGTGCCGGTTTTTGGTACAGTATTTCTATGGCACAAGGCGTTTTTTGGCGCTATGTTGAATTAAAAAAATTAAGACTTTCATGACCGGCGGACAGACCTTTTTCCTAGTGACCGTAATGGTGCTTACTGTGGCTGTATACAGCTATAAATGGGCATTGCATTTTCAATACCTAAGAGTGCAGAATAAAAAAGCACCTGGGCATTGGACCGACTACTACAAGCGCAACTATATCCATAAAAAGGACCGTCAATGGTGGAAAGAATCGATCATGCTATTCCCGCTACTCTACCCCGTCTTATTAACGGGAAAAGAAAAGGAGGACCACTGGTTACTTAAAATCAAACGCACCAACCTCGCATTGTACTTCATCCTAATTGTACTTTTGCTGGCCGGTATTTATTTTTCTAAAGCTTCGACACTCCCTGCATAAATGAATGATTGCGCAAAATTTTTAGACCAACCCAGCTTTTCGTTGATTGGCAATGTAGCCGACCAGTTGGGTCAAGAATGCTACGTCGTCGGCGGATTTGTGCGCGATAAACATTTGGGTCGTCCAATAAAAATGGACTTAGACTTTGTCACGGTCGGCAGCGGAATAGAATTGGCCCGTGCCGTGCAGAAAGAATTAAAACCCAAACCTAAACTTACCGTATTCAAATCCTTCGGCACCGCCCACATGAAATATAAGGGCATCGACCTAGAATTTGTAGGCGCCAGAAAAGAAAGTTACCGCAAAGACAGTCGGAATCCAGTTGTTGAAAACGGCTCCCTACAGGACGACCAAGACCGTCGTGATTTCACTATCAACGCAATGGCCATTTGCTTAAATAAAGACCGCTGGGGCGAATTATTAGACCCATTCGACGGCATCAGTGATCTCGATAAAAAACGGATCACTACACCGCTTGCGCCTGATAAAACCTTTGACGATGACCCGCTTCGCATGATGCGCGCTGTGCGTTTTGCAGCCCAATTGGATTTCAGAATCGATGCGGCAACATTGAGCAGTATGAGGACGCATGCCAGCCGAATTTCTATTGTGGCTCCAGAACGTGTTGCTGTGGAATTCAATAAGATCATGCAAGTTGCCAAACCTAGCTATGGCTTAGGGCTACTCTATACCTCCGGGCTTCTTCAAGAAGTGCTTCCGGAGCTCATTGCACTCAAAGGAATTGAAGAGGTAGAAGGTCAAACGCACAAGGACAATTTTTACCACACCCTCGAGGTTGTAGATAACCTTGCTAAAGCCTCGGATAATCTTTGGCTGCGCTGGGCGGCCTTACTTCACGATATCGCAAAACCTCGAACGAAAAAATTTATTAAACCGCACGGATGGACCTTTCGAGGACATGAATTTCTAGGCGGAAAAATGGTGCCTAAAATTTTCAAGCGCCTCCAGTTACCTACCGATGCACGCATGAAATTCGTCGTAAAAATGGTTCAGATGAGCTCGCGTCCTGCCGCCTTAGTCGACCAGAAAGTGACAGATAGCGCAGTGCGAAGATTACTCTTTGATGCAGGTGATGACGTCGAGGCGCTGATGCTGCTCTGCGAGGCCGATTTAACGACCAAAAATGAAAAGAAAAAGCGGCGTTATTTAAACAACTTTAAGCAGGTCCGTGAAAAGTTTAAAGAAGTTGAGGAGCGCGATCATATTAGAAATTTCCAGCCGCCCATAAGTGGTGAGGATATCATGAAGACTTTTGGAATTGGTCCCTGTCGTGAGATCGGTCAAATCAAAGAAGGGTTAAAAGAAGCCATTCTTGAAGGCGAAATCCCCAACGAACGCGCAGCAGCATTAACAAAAATGAAAACGATTGCCGCCACTTTAGGCATTACAAAATAACCATGGAAGTATACCTACGAATCATTGCCGATACACAAGAAACCGTCATTCGCGAAGTACGTGTGAAAGGCAGTACAACCTTATTGAATTTTCAACAATTGGCGCTCCCACTCTTTAACCTGAGTGAAGGTGAAATGGGAAGTTTTTTCTACAGCACAGAAGATTGGGACCAGGGCGATGAAGTACCTATGTTTTCAATGGAAGACGGGATGCCAAGCATGGAAAACACGACCGTCGAAGACTTCTTTCAAGGAACGGCACACGGTCTTTATGTCTACAATTTTCTTGACATGAATATTTTTTATGTGGAGAAAACGAAAACTGAAGAAGAGGAAGGCTTTGAAGATTTCGTTGTGATCTCTACAGTAGGAGAACTTCCTGCGCGCGAATCTTCCACGCCTACCCCAGCGGCACCAGGCAAAGATCCTTCGCAAATGAGTGAAGCTGAAATCAATGCACTCTACGGTTTCGATGATTTAGATTCGGAAAAGAATAGTGACGAGGAGGACGAAGACGACTTCCAGGACGACCCCTATTATTAAAGCCAATCCACGGACAATACACGCTCTACAGGAATCGTGATATTGCCTTTGAGATAAATGCACCCTCCGTAATTCAGCCAAATCGTAGTCTGAACCTTAAAGATGGCCGTCTCCGTTTGAAAGACAATGGCCACTTTTTCGTGACGAATATTACCCACATATGTAGCCGAATGAATACGCTTTGAACGCTTAGTTCGCTGGTATTCATTTGATAAGACGTCGCCCGAAGGAAAAACCAACGCGGCAGTATCAAGCCTGGTGATATCTATAGGTTGTTCAGTCATAGATTTGAGAAGCGCTCCTACGAAAATTACGTAATTTGAACCAATTATGAGCACGAACCGTCTAAGAGATTCTCTGTACACCATCATATTCGAAGCAAATACCCGAGCAGGTAAGGCTTTCGATGTGGCCTTATTCGCAACCATAGGCGTAAGTGTAACGGCTATTATGCTGGAATCTGTACCAAGCATAGCTGCACTTCCCTTTGCAAGCGATTGGTTTAAGGCCATTGAACTGGTCACCACGCTACTCTTTACCATAGAATACGTTTTGAGACTTTGGTGCAGTCCCAAACCTGAGCATTATGCCCGCAGTTTCTACGGTATAATAGATTTGATCAGCACCCTGCCTTTTTACCTTGCGGTCTTATTCCCCGCCACGGGAACTTTTGCCGTGATTCGTGCACTGCGCTTATTAAGAATTTTCCGCGTATTAAAATTAAGTCGATTCCTTGTGGAAGGCAATTTACTCTGGCAAAGCTTGTTGCGCTCATCTCGTAAGATAGGCGTCTTCCTCTTTACTGTGGTACTTCTTTGCGTAATCATGGGGACCATAATGTATACGGTGGAAGGGCCTGAAAATGGCTTCAGTTCCATTCCCTTAAGTATCTACTGGGCCATTGTGACCCTCACTACTGTAGGGTATGGAGATATTGCCCCAGGTACAGTTTTGGGCCAATTCATCGCTTCCGCCATCATGATTATGGGCTATGCAATTATCGCTGTTCCTACGGGGATCGTCACGGTAGATCTTGCAGCTAATCACAATACAAAAGAACCAATGCTCAAAACTTGCGAGAACTGTGGAAACAGCTGCTCGAAGGACGCTAACTACTGCCCAGAATGTGGCACTGAATTCCCCTCAAATGACTAAAACTTTAATCAACCTGTGCGGCCCAACTGCCGTCGGAAAAACCACCGTCGCGCTGTACTGGGCAGAAAAGCTGGGTTGTCCTATACTTTCCACAGATTCCAGGCAATGTTACCGCGAACTGGCTGTAGGTTCCGCACCGCCGTCCAGCGAAGAATTGGACCGTGTACCGCATTACTTTATTGCAGACCGCAGCATTCATGAGCCCATTACTGCAGGAGAATATGAAAAGTTTGCCTTAGCCACATTAGAAGAGCTTTTCAAAACGCACGATGTTGTGGTAGCCGTTGGAGGTTCTGGTATGTATATCGATGCGTTATTGCACGGTTTAGACCCTTTACCTACAGATGCCGACGTGAAGGCAAAGTTGGAAGAGCGTGCAACTGTCGAAGGTCTAGCTGCATTGAAGACGGAACTTTACCATTTGGACCCTGAACATTCTGCAAAAGTTGATGTCCGCAATCCACGACGTGTAATACGAGCTTTGGAAGTAATAGAAATCACCGGAAAGAAATATTCAGAGCAATTGAACAATACGCCAAAAGAGCGTCCGTTTAAGATTGTGAATTGGGTATTGAATTTAGAACGAGAGGCCCTCTACGAACGCATTAACAGTCGAGTGCATGTGATGATTTCCGCGGGACTAGAAGAGGAAGCACGAAGATTGAAAGAACATCAAGGTTTAGTAAGTCTTCAGACGGTGGGCTACCGCGAGTGGTGGCCGTACTTCAATGATGAATATGATATTGATCGTACCGTTGCACTTATTCAACAATACAGTCGTCGTTACGCGAAACGACAATTGACCTATTTCAAGCGTTTCGAAGGCGCAATCTGGCTTGACCCGAATGATATAAATGGGCAAGAGGAATCTTTACGTAAAGCTGGGATAATGTAATCATGTACATCAACTTCTTCTCCTTTTCGCAACTTATCACCGGCTCCATCTATCTGTTGGGGCAAAAAATCGACGAGGTTGTCCGTTCCAAAACAGCGAAGCATGCCCCCTATCCCACCGTATGCGTTGGAAATTTTCAGGCGGGAGGAACTGGAAAAACGCCAGCTGCGTTGTGGGTTGCGAAGCAATTAAAAGGATTGGGTTACTCCCCTGTCATAATTATCCGAGGCTACAGAGGGTCGGTTTCAAAAAGCACCATAGTTGATCGCCAAGACGCCTATACTTACGGCGACGAGACCGTTTTGCATGCCCAGCATTTTCCAACCATTGTTGGCAAAAACAGGTTAGAAAGTACTCACCTAGCTCATACGATTCCTGGAGATAAAAAAGTGTTAATCATGGACGACGGCTTGCAGCACTACCAGCTTCTGAAGGACTTCTCCATCGTTTGCCAAAAGAATCTTCGATTTGAAGCGGATGCAATGTTACCTATTGGGCGCCTTCGCCAAATTCCACACACAAACGTTCACGCAATCCTCTCACAGATTAATGAAGCAGGATACCGGAAGGTTGAATCATGGAAAGGCATCCCTGAATATACCTTCGCACGAGAGACTGTTCTAAGATCTGGAAGCAAAGAACCAGGCTTGGTGGTTTGTGGCGTTGCGAATCCAGACGATTGCCTGTACCGCATTCAAAAAGCCGGCGAATTCATTGGAGATGAAATGAAGTTTCGCGACCACCATCGCTACAGCGCGGCAGATCTTGCGCGTATGGAAAAAGCTTCGAAGAAATACGAATACCGCGTGCATTGCACCGCCAAAGATGCTGTGAAATTGGCTCCCCTGGTTGAGGCAGAAAACAGCCCTATTAGGCTGAGCGTTTGGGATGTTGAAATTCAGCCTGTTGGCAATGTTCAGCCGCTCCTTGATGCCATGGTGGCAAAGATTGAGGAAGTGTATAAAAATCGGTCACAAAAAGAGGCTTAAAAAGCGTAAATTAGCGCTTTAAAATTCCTTTGGATGTCGAGTATTTACAATACATACGAACCGGTTATTGGTATTGAAGTTCACGTGCAATTGGGCACAAAAAGTAAAGCCTATTGTGGTGACGCCACGGCTTACGGCGCTTCACCAAATACACAAGTGAGTCCCATCAGCTTGGGACATCCTGGCACCTTACCCGTCTTTAACAAGGACGTGATGAATTATGCCGTGAAGTTGGGTATTGCCTGTGATTGCACCATTCGTGAGCGAAACGAATTTGCTCGTAAAAATTACTTCTACGCCGATTTACCAAAGGGCTACCAAATCACACAGGATACTACGCCCATTTGTACTGGCGGTTTCATCCGAATCAAGGATGCGCTAGGTAAAGACAAAAACATTAACCTGACTCGAATCCACATGGAGGAAGATTCGGGAAAAAGCATACATGACATTGACCCTTTCAACACACTCGTAGATTTGAATCGTGCGGGAATTCCATTGTTAGAAATCGTTTCAGAGCCAGAGATTAAAAATGGTGAGGAAGCGTATAGCTATTTAAGTGAGATCAGAAAATTGGTTCGTTATTTAGAAATTTCCGACGGAAATATGGAGGAAGGTTCACTTCGTGCGGATTTGAATATTTCCGTACGCAAAAAGGGAACGACCAAATTTGGGACCAAGGTGGAGGTTAAAAACATGAACTCCTTCCGTAACGTACAGAAAGCCATCGATTTTGAAATTATTCGTCAAATCGATTTAATTGAGGCTGGAACCCCAATTTTTCAAGAGACCAGAACTTTTGATGCAGCGAAAAACTGTACCATAGGTCTGCGTACCAAAGAAGATGCACACGACTACCGCTACTTCCCAGAGCCCGACTTGGTGCCCGTAATGGTAACACCGTCCTACATCTCGGAAGTCCGAGAGACCATGCCCCCACTTCCGTATGAGTTGTTCAAAAAGTATACTGCAGAATTAGGCCTGAGTGAATACGACGCCTTCGTACTGACCGACAGTAAGGCGTTCGCCTTATATTTCGAAGAAGTCATCAAGCACACGACAAATTACAAAGGGGCAACCAACCTGCTCATTGGCCCTGTGAAATCATGGTTGAATGAGCAGAGTGTTGAGATTGAAGAGTTCCCTATTGCGCCGGCAGCACTAGCCAGCATTCAAACGCTTGTGGACGAAGAAAAGATTTCGATCTCTACAGCTACTCAGAAATTATTCCCTGCCCTGCTAGAAAATCCTGCTGCAGATGCCGCCGCGTTGTGCGAGCAGAACAACTGGATTCAGCAAGGCGATAGCGACCAGCTCGGCGCATGGGTAGACCAAGCCCTGGCTGCATATCCAGAAAAGATTGAGGAATACCGCGCAGGTAAAAAAGGACTCATCGGGCTCTTTATGGGCGAGGTGATGAAGTACAGTCGCGGTAGTGCAGATCCTAAAAAAGCGAGCGCCCTGCTGCGCGAGAAGTTGGATGCATAAGTTTAGCTTCCTTTTACTTTTAGCTATTCTGAGCTGTACCCCTGAACCCAAAGGCACACAATTCTTGTTTGCCCTGGAAACTACCGGTACATATTCGGTCCAAATGCGGGATGAAGTGGGTGAATTCATCGTTCTTGATACCCTTGAACTTCAGGGCAATGACGCATTTATGGTCCAATTCGACACCGCTCGCATCATTTCCTTCCTTCCTCTCAAAGGCGAATTACCGGTCATTCATGCAGTTGTAGGCCCCAACTCTAAAAAATTGACCATTTCTAAAGATGGATTTATATCCGGCGACGCCGAAAATAATTGGCTCGGTGCGCAGCGTAAAATGCAGCTTGACCTTATCGACTATACAGATAGTATGGATGCCATTAAAAGTACGTACGTCGACAGCAACACCTTTGTAGGTTTGGAAGCCTTAAACAATGCCTATTACGCTTATGCGGATGGGTACAGACAGCGCATACTGGATTCACTTCAGCAACATCCAGAGCGGTTATCTAACTTACTGACCATCTACCACCGCATAGGACAACAGCCTGCGCTCGATTATGCCGTAGACCGCGAATTGTTACAAGGCATGTACCAGAAACTCCAAAACGCCTACCCGGGAAGTCCCGATGTCACCACCTATGCCATGTGGTTGGGCAAATACGAAGAAACGCTTGCGTTTACCGCTGAAGTGGAGGCAGCGGAGGCAAAATTTCAACCTGGACATCCTTTTCCAGAGTTGAAACTTGAAACCCCTGAAGGACAGTCTGTTCACATCAAACGCATGAGCCTTGAAGACCACACTATTGCCGTTTGGGCATCTTGGTGCAGCGGATGCCGCAACGAACTGCGCATGACAGCAGATCAAGGAAGGCAGGAAGAATGGATCTATTTAAGTATTGACGGCCTACCTCAACAGCGTAGTCCGCTCGCCGAATGGTACGGCGCCCTACAAGAAGACAAATTAGGCGGCACGCACCTCAGTGATTTAATGGGAAGCCGCAGCAGAATTATCAGTGGGCTTGGCATTACAGAATTGCCCGTCTATTTCAAAGTAAAAGATGGTGTGATTACGGCTCGCTCCTCCTCCATCGAGACGTTGAATTAATCTTTCTTATCTAATACAATTCTAATGTGGGCTAAATGATGCTGGCAATGCCACGCATACATTTGGACGCTTTCCTTCATGGAGTATTCGCACTTGTCCTCAAGATGGTAATACGCTTTTTCCCAGCCTGCATCGGTGATGCCATTTAAAAAACTCACCCATTTTTCGTGAAGACTCGCTAACAGGATAATACTGAGAAAAGGATCCGTACTGTAATCCGGAAGCTTTGAGAATATGTCTTGAGGATAACCTGTGACCGAAGGGACTTCCGGAGACACTACGGCCAATCGTTGACGGTTAAAACCGTTCATGTGGGAATCTGCCAAATGATGTACGACTTGACGCGGTGACCAACCGCCTTCTCGGTACGGCATATCCCACTGCTCGGCTGTCAATCCTTTTGCAAACTCCATCAACTGCTGTGGTAGACGACCGATAACAGCTATACTACTTTCGACGCGCTCTTCACCAGGGTTCTTTTCAATGGACGCTCGTCCAATAGGGTACTGTAGAAATTCTAAATCCATAAGGCAAAAATAGCGCTATACGGTGAGCAAAAAAAAGGCCCCGCATCCTAAGATGCGGGGCCTTTAGAAATTTTTTAATACGTATTAATGTGCGATTAGTAATCTCGCAAAAGAGCCCGGTGCCTCTTTCACACCTACGATATACATTCCATTTGCAACACTACTGATATCGAGCTTGAAGGTTTGTGCACCATTCTCGGTAGCCTCGAACATTACTGCTTTCACTGAACGACCATTCAAATCAATCAATTCGACAGTGTAGCTTCCCGCAGGCAATTCTAAGGCAAGCGTCGTAAAGTTCTCTGCCGGGTTAGGGAAGAGTTTCATGGTTTCTTGAACCTGTTCCACCTCTTGCTCGGCAATACCGATAGGACGCGTTGTCATTAATGATGTGGTCTGGAAGGCTCCACGACCAAAGGTCCCTGCGAATATATCGCCTTCTTCAACGGTCATATCTGCGGTCGAGCTCTTATTCGTGCGGTACTGCTTCAATGTAAACACAGGCACGCGAGCCAAACCACTATTATCTGCACCCCATTGTGGTGAAGTGGTATTGATGTTCTGCGTTGAGAAGATTCCATATTCTGTTCCAAGAACCGCATAGGCACTATTGCCTTTATCAAAGGTCGCTGCATAGACAGGGAAATTACCCAAGTTGCCATCCTTCACAAGGAAGTTTGGCGAAGTTGAAGTAGCATTTCCACTGTAGTAGACATAATTAGCGTTTCCATAATTCCCTAAGGTTACCAAAACACGATCGTTATCATTTGGATCTACTGCAATTCCGCTAATATTTCTGCCCATAAAGTTTTGTACCAAATCCACAGTAACTGCCGTTGCACCGCTATCTGCGTCTGCAGTGCCATAATCACGAGCTGCAGCTAATCCTGCAATTCTGTATAGGCGACCATTTTCTGTACCTATCCAAGCGTAATTTCCATCAGCACTTACTTCAACGGCCTGAGTCGTCCCTGTAATAGATGCCAATTTATACCACTCCGGTGTTGTACTAAAATCTAGTGCTCCGCGAGTCATCCAAACAGAACCGCTAAAGCCCACAATAAACATGCTACTCACAGGGTCTTGAACAATAACACTATCACCCATACCCAAACTATTCGGTAAGGTGTATTTAAACGGTAGGCCGTTTGTGTTCGAGCCTAGAACTACTTCTGAACCCGCAGCATAACTTACATCTACTGTAGCAATGATTTCCGCAGCAGGTGATGAATTAAAAATCACTGTAAAGTTTCCTGTAGCGGCATCAAAATTACCCGTTCCATCACCACTCAAGTTTCCGCTGGCATCAGAACTAATTACCGCAGTACCACTTTGCACCTTAAATGTGGCAGCATTCATAACTGCCGAAGCTTGGAGCGGTGCAATGTTAGAAACAAAAGTATCTTGACCTGCATTTGCAAAACCTAAAGAACGCAATGCGCGATCCACTTTAAATTGAACTGAATCCTCGCTGAGTGGATCATCACTGTTCTCATACAAATAGAACGGAGTCATCCAAGAGCCTATTGCTTGACCAACTCTGTTGTCCCAGAAGGAAGTAAACGACTGACCTTTGTTCTCACTGCGGCCAATTCTACCTTGTTGGTATTCCGTAAAATAAATCTTAGGAACCAACCATGATACCGTAGAATACCCCCCATCACCTGAGAAACCGTCTACAGCACCAAGGCTGCGTCCTTCATTAGGTGTATTACCTAATCCATCCATCACCCAACTTCCATTGTCTTGTGTACCGCCAACAACGTAGCGATCAGCGGAAATCCCAATGTCGTAGAACTGTGTGGTTACATAATTCTTGTTCAAAGTTTGCCAAGTATCACCGCCGTTATTTGAGAAGTAAACACCGCCATCATTAACAATATATACCTTACTACTGTCTGTTGGGTGCCATACGACATCATGGTTATCGGCGTGGATATTGTACGGACCAAATCCATTGACTTGGTTCCAGCCTTGACCTTGTTCCCATTCCCAAACTGTAATACCACCCACGATTACGCGGTTCTTATTGCTCGGATCTACACCCACTGCCAAATCATATTCCCCTTGACACTGTGAGCTACAGAATGGATCAAAATACGTTGATTTCTGTCCTATTTTGGACCAAGTATCACCACCGTCCGTTGTTCTATAAACACCGGCGAGAGCGTTGCCTGAAGTAATTTGAACGACATATACATAATCTTCATCATTTGCTGCAGATGCAAACATGATACGACCGCCACTACGTGGCAGACCTGTCGAACCTGCTGAAGATTTAGAAACCTCATCCCATGTTGATCCGCCATCAGAACTTTTCATGGTACGACCTCCTAAGGTTCCCCAAACATTTCCGCCAGCATCCATGTGGATATCCCAACACGTCCCATTAGAACCTATCTGACCCTGCAAAGGATTACTCCAAGTTGAGCCGCCGTTTGTTGATAGACGAATACCCGAACTTGTACCGATATATACTTTATCATTATTGGTTGGATCTGTTACAATCGCACCAACCGAAGAAAATCCATCCGTTGATGCAAGCTGAGTAAAGCCAGCATCATTGACCCCTTTCTTGAAAACACCAGCGCCTGGGAAACCAGAAGAAGTAGAAGCACCATATCCCGTCGTCCAGGTATTGTATAATCCTTCACCTGTACCATAGTACACGTCTCCATCCTTGCTGTAGGCAATGGTCATTACCGCTAAATTCTCTTGATCTGGATTTACTTCCGTCCAACTCAAACCTGAATTATTACTCTTATACAGACCACCACTGACAGAACCAACGTACATTTCGCTTGGATTAGTCGGGTTTATTGCAAGACCACGTGTTCTTCCGCCACGGTTATTTGGACCTCTTTCTGCCCAGTTTAGACCGATAGCACTTTCTGGCATATCCGCTAAACTTTCAATCGCCGATTGAATGTCCTCTTGATTCACAGTTCCTGTAATTTGGTTTGCGCGTAAACCGTGTAAGTAAGCAGCAGCGCCAGCGGCACTCTGTTCCTCTGAACTGACAGGCGTGTATTTAGGCTCGCTAGTAGAGAGCGTAATAATGGCGGCGGTTAATAATGAGCCCGCTAAGGCGAAACGTAATCCTTTTTTCATGTATAGTAAACTAATTGTTTCTAATGTGTTTAAAAATAAGGTTCAGAACGCATTGCTGCAAGTCCTTATGCCAAGTGCTTTTCAGCATGATACGAACTACGAACCAATGGTCCTGACTCTACATATTTGAAGCCCATTTCTAGGCCAATTTCTTTTAATCTATCAAAGGTTTCGGGCGTAACAAACTCTACCACAGGCAAATGCTTAGGTGTAGGCTGCAAGTACTGACCCAAGGTCAGAACATCTACGCGAGCATCGACTAAATCCTGCATCGCTTCAATGACCTCCGCTTCAGTCTCACCGAGACCTAGCATAATTCCACTTTTTGTGCGGTGAATGCCCTGATCCTTGAGGTATTTCAACACCATTAATGAACGGTCAAACTGTGCCTGAATTCTTACTTTTCTGGTCAATCTACGGACCGTTTCCATATTGTGACTAACAATCTCCGGATTGGCCTCAATAATGCGGTCTACATTGTGCAACTCGCCTTTGAAATCTGGTATAAGTGTCTCCATAGTGGTCGTAGGGCTAATGCGCCGAATGGCGTTCACCGTTTCCGCCCAAATAATGGAACCTCCATCCGCCAAATCGTCGCGATCAACCGAGGTGAGTACGGCGTGCTTAACTTTCATCAACTTAACACTGCGCGCGACCTTCTCCGGCTCCTCCCAATCCACAGAAAGCGGACGTCCCGTTGCAACATTACAGAATCCACACGAACGCGTACAGATGTTACCAAGGATCATAAATGTCGCGGTTCCTTCACCCCAACATTCTCCCATGTTGGGACAATGACCAGATTCACAAATGGTGTGCAGCTTGTATTTATCTACGAGACCTCGTACACTCTTGTATTTTTCACCTGTCGGCAACTTGACGCGCAACCATTGCGGTTTTTTCACGCGTTCCTTCGTTGCTTGAGGCATTTGAGAAGTATGTTGATCAACCATATTACGTTAACTTTTAGACGTCGGTTTTGTTTTGAGTAAAACCAAATTCTTTTCGCCAATTTTCCACTGTTGTTTCGGTGACCTGATGATGTGAACCGTGCGCGAGTACATTTCCTTCCGAAAGCAAAATAAGTTGAGGACTTTCATGCAAAATATTCAACTCTTCCGCGAGCGCCAGGGACAATGGGCGCTGAGCAACTACATCTATATAAACCCACGTTTCGTTCTGCGTAGTATCCAATAACAATAGGCGTTTCATCGCGAACAAACTCACACTACAGCGTGTACTGTGCTTATAGATAAACACCGGTCCCGTTAGATGCTGATAAGCCGCAAGATCTTCAAAAGATTGCGGGTGCTCAAAAGGGATTGCGGAGGTCGATTGACCTGGTTTATCCGTGTTGCGAAGGAAGCTCAACATGAGAGTACGTCGGACATTTTTCAGTCGTTCCACATGAGGAGAGCGCCAATGTAGCTGCTAGAACTACAGCAAGAGTTAAAACTTTTTTCATCATCTCATCGATTAGTTTCGCTTAACTTGCGAGTGGTAAAAATAACGCACACGCGCCAAACTTCTTGCGTAATGCCCAACTTCCTTTCCACATTTCCACAGAATTCATGGTCCGACTTCTTTGAATCGGAACAGAAAAAAGAATATTGGGCGGTTTTAGACCAATTCCTCTCTACTGAATACGCTTCCACTTGTTATCCACCCAAAGGAGAAATCTTTAAAGCATTTCATGCTTGCGAGCCTACACATCTGCGCTGCGTGATTATAGGCCAAGACCCGTACCATGGAAAAGGTCAGGCCAATGGCCTGGCTTTCAGCGTCGCACCCAATCAAAAAATACCGCCCTCCTTAAAAAATATATTTAAAGAGTATTGTTCCGACTTAAAATTCGATGTACCTAAAAATGGAAACCTCATCATATGGGCGGAAAATGGTGTGTTCTTGCTCAATACTGCTTTGACAGTGCGCGAAAAAGAAGCGGGTTCGCACAGAAACAAGGGATGGGAGATTTTTACTCGAAATACGATAGCTTACCTTTTGAAAAACAATGAACACATTGGATTCATCTGTTTTGGATCACCTGCCTACCAACTTGCCATGGAGTGCTGCGACCGTTATCCCGAAAATGACGCCGTAATAATCCGCACGCCCCACCCCTCACCACTGAGCGCCTACAGGGGATTCTTTGGCTCAAAACCCTTCACAACTTTTAATTCTAAACAAGAAGAAAAAGGTCGAAAAACCGTAACTTGGAAACTTCCATCGACCACTCAGAAAACATTGTTTTGAACTGATACAGAGAACATTGACCCACCATGACTGAACTGATTTTTCCGCTATTAAACGTTTTGTTATTCGCTTACCTCGTCTACCGCATGAGAGGATCGTCGAATGGTGATGATTCACAAACAGTATCAAACAACCTCCCGGCGTGGGCAGCTCAGCAATTGGAGGAACTAAAAAACCGCATTCAACAATTAGAAAATGCGCTTGACGAAAGCCGTAAAACTCAACAAGACGTGCTTCTTAATAGCGCAACTGAAAAGGCCACTTTAGAAAGTGCGCTGGAGGCGGCTAAAGATAAATTGATCCACCTAGAAAAACTTCATGAGGCCCAGAAGTTAGAGGAAGAAAAAGCAAAAGAGGGAATGAAAAATGAGTTCAAAGTTTTAGCTCAAACCATTCTCGATGAGAAATCGAAACAGTTCAAAACGACAAATTCAGAAGAATTGGATAAGCTCCTGGCTCCATTTAAACAGAAGCTTGAAGATTTTGAAAAAACGGTAAAGGATAACCACGAGAAGGAAGTCAAGTCTACCTCTGCATTGATGGAAAACATCAAATCGCTGAAGGATATGAACGATAGACTCTCCGAAGAAGCGAGCGGCCTCGCAAAAGCGCTGCGTGGAGATAATAAAAAACAAGGGAATTGGGGTGAATTTGTTTTAGAACGCGCCCTAGAAATGAGCGGCCTTGCCAAAGACAAAGAGTACTTTGTACAAAACAGCGAGACAACGGAAGACGGACGTCGCTTACAGCCCGATGTTATCATACAACTTCCAGGAAATAAGAAGATTATAATTGACTCTAAGGTGAGCTTAGTGGCTTGGGATAACTTTATCAATGCTGCAACAGAGGAAGAAGCTTCCGCGGGATTAAAGGCCTTGGCAGTCAGCGTCCAAACTCACATTAAAGGTCTTAGTGATAAAGATTATCCACAATTGTATGGGGGTGATACGCCTGAATTTGTTTTGCTCTTCATTCCTATCGAAGCAGCCTTCATGGAGGTGACTAAATTTGATCAAGCCTTGTATGAATTCGCTTTTTCAAGGAAAATCATCGTGGTGAGTACTTCAACGCTTTTGGCTACCCTCAAGACAATAGCAATGGCATGGCGGCAAGAGAAGCAGACTAAAAACGTGATTGAAATTGCGGAGGCCGGCGGTAAACTCTACGACAAATTTGTTGGGCTTAGCGAAGATTTAAAAAAACTAGGCAGCCAATTCCAAACTGCACAGAATACTTACCAAGACACCATGACCAAAATGATGGAAGGTCGTGGAAATCTCATTTCACAAGTAGAACGACTGAAGAAATTGGGCAGTAAGACAAAAAAAGAATTAGACAATAGACTTGTGGATAGAGCCGAATTAGGTGAATATTCAGACCAACAAATCGAGGACACTACCTCTGAAAACTAACTATGGCAAACGATCAACTCATTTACGGACTTCGTCCTATTCTACAAGCTGTTCAGGATGGACAGACCATCGACAAAGTCTTTCTTCAAAAGGGAATCAGCGGACCGCTTTACACCCAACTCGAAGGCACGTTGCGCGATGCGGGTATTGAACCAAAATATGTTCCGGTAGAAAAATTGAACCGTGTCACAAGCGGTAATCATCAGGGTGCAGTGGCCTACCTCAGCCCTATTGACTTTCACGAATTAGAAGATGTGATAATGAAGGTAGTAGAGGACGGACGTAAGCCGCTCATTCTCGCCTTAGATCGCATCACAGATGTAAGAAACTTTGGAGCCATAGCCAGAACTGCAGACTGTTCGGGAGTAGATGCTATTGTAATTCCGAAAAACGATAGCGCCCCTGTCAGTGCGGACGCAGTTCGCACGTCCACTGGAGCTTTACTTGAAGTGCCTGTTTGTAAGGTTAATCATATGAAAGATGCCGTGTACTTAGCACAAAGCTTAGGTCTGAAAATTATTGCAGGTACGGAAAAGTCAGAAACCCCTATGTACGAAGCGCCCTTTAATGAGCCTTGTATGGTTATTATGGGTAATGAAGAAACGGGCGTGCATAAAAGCTTGTTACAATTGGCAGATGCCAAAGCCTTGATTCCAATGCACGGTCAAATCAATTCATTGAATGTAAGCGTGGCAACAGGAATCATTCTCTACGAAGCCGTTCGTCAAAGAAGTTAAAAATGAGGGGAATCGTAGTTGGATTATTAGTCATCTGCTGTAATGTGCTTTACGGGCAATTCAATTGCCAAAGCACCAAATATGCGCCTGTTGCTCAACAAAGCACTACGTCCATTAATTACAATTCTAGATCGGATACGGCAGACTTAGTAGAACTGCAACTAGATATTAATACCACGGCATTCACAAACCAGCAACTATCAGGAAAAGCCTCCTATCAGATCGGAGTGAAGATAAATTTCTCAAAGCTCCGTTTTGACTTACTAGGATTCACCGTGGACAGCGTCATTAGCTCCTCGGGACCTCTTTCTTTTGTGCAGAAAGGGGAGCATTTGATTGTAACCCATAATGCCATTGCTGGGAGCATTCTGCGTTGGGACATTTATTACCAAGGCAGCACTACGAAAGATGGAAGCGGCTGGGGCGGCATACATCACGATGGCGCCTATGATTATAATTTAGGCGTAGGGTTCGCTGCTAATCCTCATGTTTACGGCCGAAGTCTCTTCCCTTGTTTTGACAATTTTGTTGAGAAATGCACCCTCGAAGAAATGAACATCACTACACCCTCTGGAAAGGTCGGTGTAAGCAACGGCATTCTCACCTCCGTTGATACGCTAACCTCAGGTGATTTGGTGTGGCATTGGGAAGGTCAAGCACCTCTCCCCTCTTATCTGGTAAGTCTTGCAGTCTCAGATTACCATAAACAAAGCTGGATACACGCGGGAAAATCGTTCGAGCTCTATGGCCGTGCGCAGGATACTGCCAATATGACCGCGGGCTTTGTACACCTTAATGCTATCTATGATGCCTTTGTCGAGGAGTTCGGCTCCTATGTCTTTGAGAAAGTCGGCTATGCCATGACGATCACAGGTGCTATGGAGCATGCAGGTATGATTCATTTGCCACGTACTCTGGCCAACGCCAACCTTAGCGGCGAAGACATCATCGCACATGAGCTGGCGCACATGTGGTTTGGGAATGCGGTGACGACTAAAACTGCAGAAGATATGTGGATCAACGAAGGCTTTGCTGAATTTGGCTCGCACTTCTATGAGGAGAAAGTATACGGGCGAGCGCAGTACGTGAACACAGTACAAAACAACCAAGCCCTTGTATTGAAGCAAGCCAGGCAAAATGATGGTGGACATCTTGCATTGAGCGGCGTCAACCAGAATCAAACCTACGGCACCCATACCTATCAAAAAGGCGCAATGGTCGCCCATAACCTTCGTGAATTTTTAGGCGACAGCCTTTTCAGCCATGCGGTAAAACAACTCATTGCCACCAACACCTTTGGCAATTACGATGCGAACAGCTTTAAGGAATCCTTTGAGAATTCAACAGGTGTGGATTTGGACGATTTTTGGAACGATTGGATCTACCATCCCGGGTATCACGGTGCTTGGGTAGAGTTGAATTATCCAGCGAATGCCAATTGGGCCAATTCAACTAAACAAGTAAACATTCACCACTTGAGTGCACACACAGGGAATCATAGCGCTAGCCAAAAGACTACACCAATTGTTGTATACAAACACAGCTACAACTATGGTTTCAGTGGTAAAGAGGAATTAGGAAACACTGCTTTCTTTACAGCATCTAGTTCAGATCTCACATTTACCGCTCAATCCATTCCTTTAGGTGCAGGACAAGATTATTGGTTGAGCACCAACGACAGTGCTGAATCTTTGGGTACCTCAGTCTATGATACTTTCACTTGGGCAGAGCTAAATGGTACCAAAACATTACCTAAAACTGGCGTAAAGGTTACGCCTAAACCAAATACAGCCGGACTTAACGGTACATTCTACGTTTGGCACCACTACACTGAAGGCAACTATCCAAACAATGGTACAACCAGTCGCGATCATTTTTACTTTATTGGGTATGAAGGAAGCCATGATCCACCCATTGATTATGCGACAGAATTGCCTTTTGAGGTAACTGTCTCCTTCAATACGAACGCAAATACTGGCGGCCTAGACAGCGATCTAAATGGATTACCCGGGAGTCAGATGACCATTGGGGAAAGCCCAAATCTTAAATGGAAAACAGGCGTGCCCATTTCAAATGCTTCAACACAAGCTTTGGGCAATACCGGTGTGGGAAATATAACCTTCACACCTCAGCATGTTGCACGTTACTACTTCATCATGAATACAGCCAACATTGGCGTTGAGGAAGGCAGTATCAATGGATTGAAAATCTTCCCTAACCCAACCAATGGCATCTTGAAGGTTGAAACCAATATCGGTGCTAGTAATCTTGATTATCAAATCAGTGATCCTCAAGGCAAAATTATAGATCAAGGTACCCTCGCGCAAACCAACGGTACTAGCGAATTGAGACTACCAGAACACTGCAGCGCAGGTACCTACCTGTTCATCTGTGAGGCAGGTACAACGAAATTTACGCTGCAATAATTACTTGAGAACCAGCATTACTGGACAGTGGTCGCTACCCATTACCTCGTTCAAGATTTGTGAATCCTGTACTCGGTCCATGAATCCTGCACTGACCATGAAGTAATCCAAGCGCCAGCCCACGTTTTTAAAACGAGCACCGCCACGGTAACTCCACCAACTGTACTTAATGGTATCTGGGTAAAGCGTTCGGAAGGTATCTGCAAAACCTGCTTCAATCATCGTCGTCATGCCGTCGATCTCAGCCTGTGTATAGCCCGGTGTTTTGTTGTAATTCGATTTTGGATTCTTTAAGTCTATTTCCTGGTGTGCCACATTCAAATCGCCACAAACCACTACGGGTTTTTTCTCCTCTAAATTCTTTAGATAGGCTAAGAAAGCTACGTCCCATTCTTGGGTCCTATAATCCAGGCGTCTTAAACCTGAACTCGAATTTGGGACATAGGTGGTCACGTAGTAGAAATCCTCGTATTCTGCGGTAATGGCACGACCTTCATTATCGTGCTCCGCAATGCCAATGCCCATCGTTACCGATAATGGCTCTACTTTAGACAGAATAGCCGTACCGCTGTACCCTTTCTTCTCCGCGCTAAAGGCATAGATATGATAGCCCTTCAACTCCGCCAAAGCTTCCTTGACCTGCTCCGGCGTAGCCTTGGTCTCCTGCAATCCCACGACATCACAGTCCAATTCGTGTAGGTCTTCAATTAAAGTTTTTCCAGCTGCGGCGCGCACGCCATTGACATTAAACGAGAGTAATTTCATTTACATATTTCTTCTATACTGTCCGCCAACTTCGAACAGTGCATTGGTAATCTGTCCCAGTGAGCAATGCTTGGCAGCTTCCATCAAGACGTCAAATATATTTTCATTTTGAACGGCTGCATGTTGCAAAGCACCTATCATCTCATCGTTCAACTTGCCTTTTGCCTGTATAAGACGCTCGAGCATTTCGATCTGGTATTCTTTTTCGTTCGCCGTAGCACGGATTATTTCCGCTGGTAAGACCGTTGGAGAACCTTTCTTATTCAAGAAGGTATTCACCCCTACAATAGGGAATTCGCCGGTATGTTTCAGCATTTCATAATGCATGCTCTCCTCTTGAATCTTTCCGCGCTGGTACATGGTTTCCATGGCTCCCAATACGCCACCACGTTCTGTGATACGGTCAAATTCTAACAATACCGCTTCCTCAACCAAATCTGTTAACTCTTCAATGATAAAGGCGCCTTGAATAGGATTCTCATTCTTGGTAAGCCCCAATTCTTTGTTAATGATCAACTGGATGGCCATGGCGCGACGTACACTCTCCTCTGTCGGAGTCGTGATGGCCTCATCGTAAGCATTGGTATGCAGGGAATTACAGTTATCGTAAATCGCATACAACGCTTGTAAGGTGGTGCGTATGTCGTTGAAATCGATTTCTTGCGCATGCAAGCTACGCCCGGAGGTTTGGATATGGTATTTCAACATCTGCGAGCGCGCATCTGCCCCATATTTATTCTTCATGGCATTGGCCCATATTCGTCGAGCCACGCGACCGATCACTGCATATTCAGGATCAATTCCGTTGCTGAAGAAGAAACTCAAGTTGGGCGCAAATTTATTGATGTCCATGCCACGGCTCAGGTAATATTCCACGTAGGTGAAACCGTTGGAAAGCGTAAAGGCCAATTGAGAAATAGGGTTTGCTCCTGCCTCGGCAATATGATAACCCGAGATGGAGACACTGTAGAAATTACGTACCTGCCAATCAATAAAATAACTCTGCACATCGCCCATCAAGCGCAGCGCAAATTCTGTGGAGAATATACAAGTGTTCTGTGCCTGGTCTTCTTTAAGAATATCCGCCTGAACAGTCCCACGCACAGTATTCAAAGTCTTGGACTTTATTTCGCCATAGGTCTTTGCATCGAGAATCTCATCACCGGTCACCCCCAACAGGAGTAAACCTAGACCATCATTACCCTCTGGCAGTTCACCTTGGTAAGCCGGTCGCGCAATACCTTGTTCGTCGTATTTAGCTTTTTTAAGAGCCTCAACCTTTGCTTCAAGCTTATTTTCCTTGATGTAGTGTTCACATTCTTGATCAATCGCCGCATTCATGAAGTAAGCTAAAAGCATGGGCGCCGGACCATTAATCGTCATGGATACCGAAGTTGACGGATCCGTCAATCGAAATCCACTGTACAATTTTTTCGCGTCGTCAAGACAGCAAATGCTTACCCCTGAATTTCCAATTTTGCCATAAATATCCGGACGTCGATCGGGATCGTTTCCATACAGTGTGACGCTATCAAAAGCCGTTGATAAACGCTTCGCAGGCAGACCTAGGCTCACATAATGGAAGCGCTTGTTCGTGCGCTCAGGTCCACCTTCACCGGCAAACATGCGTGTGGGGTCCTCGCCCTCTCTTTTGAACGGATAAATACCCGCCGTGTATGGAAATTCACCAGGTACATTTTCTAACAGGAGCCAACGCAACACATCACCCCAACTGCGGTATTTAGGCAGTGCAACTTTTGGAATCTGCGTATGTGACAAGCTCTCGGTATGCGTTTCTATATTGATCGCTTTTCCTCGAACATGGAAGGTGTATACTGGATCTTTGTAACGATTAACGGTTGCATTCCATTGCTGCAAACGCTCCCAGTTGTGCGGATCAAGATTCATTTTTATACGATCAAAGCTCAATTGCAATTGGCCGATCACATCCTCATCCTCCAAAGTTTCCATGGTACGATGCAGCGCATATAACTTATCCGCCACCTCTACCTGAGTCATTATTTGATCGCGGTAAATGCGGTGACTTTCTGAAATCTCGCTTAAGTAACGGGTTCGGTTTGGCGGAATGATAAAAATCTTTTCGCTCATCTCCCCCGTCAACGTAAAAGTGCTATCAAAACCGGCATTTGCCTTCTCGTTCAGCATCGCGATGATGGCGCTGTACAAACTATTGGTGCCCGGATCATTGAATTGGCTTGCAATGGTTCCATAAACCGGCATGGTTTCTGGATCCTGCTCCCACAAATTGTGGTTGCGTTGGTATTGTTTCTTTACATCACGCAATGCATCCAAGGCGCCGCGTTTGTCGAATTTATTCAAGGCAATTAAATCCGCGAAATCGAGCATGTCTATCTTTTCCAGCTGTGTCGCGGCGCCGTATTCCGGCGTCATCACATATAAACTCGCATCACTGTGGTCTAAAATTTCCGTATCGCTTTGACCAATACCCGAAGTTTCAAGGATAATCAAATCAAAACCTGCAACCTTAAGAATATCGAGTGCATTTTGAACGTGTGCGCTTAATGCAAGGTTAGCCTGACGCGTGGCTAATGAACGCATAAATACATTTCCATTCTTGATGGCATTCATGCGAATACGGTCTCCCAGCAGAGCACCGCCTGTTTTTCTTTTCGAAGGGTCTACAGAAACTACTGCCAAGCGTTTTTCCGGAAAATCTAATAAGAATCGGCGCACCAATTCATCGACCATAGAACTCTTCCCCGCACCACCGGTACCGGTGATTCCTAAAATAGGCGTAGCAATACCTCCTGCTTTCTCCGAAACCTCCTTCAGTGACGCAGCATGTAGCTCCCCACAATTCTCTGCTGCGCTGATCCAGCGAGCAATCGTTGCCGTAGAAGCCGTGCCAAGCGACGCTGCATCTGAAGGCAGGGCATCGCCCACTAAAAAGTCAGATTGTTCGATCAAATCATTGATCATGCCCTGTAATCCCATCTTTCTTCCGTCGTCCGGATGGTATAATCGGGTAATACCGTATGCGTGCAATTCTTCTATTTCTTCCGGCAATATGGTGCCACCACCGCCGCCAAATATTTTGATATGTCCGGCACCTTTTTCTTGGAGCAGATCATACATGTATTTGAAGTATTCAATGTGCCCACCTTGGTAAGAGGTCATGGCAATGGCGTTTGCATCTTCCTGGATGGCAGTGTCTACCACTTCTTCAACGGAGCGGTCGTGTCCTAAATGAATGACTTCACAACCGGTGCTTTGAATAATACGACGCATGATGTTTATTGCTGCATCATGTCCGTCAAAAAGTGAAGCGGCAGTAACAATCCGCACCTTGTTCTTAGGTACGTACGGAGCCGGGTTTTCCATAGTCTGTGATAAGTATTTGGGACCTCTAAGATAAGGTAGAATCGGGCAATGAATCCTTTCGTTATATTTGAACAAATCGATTTTTATGAAGTCTTTGCGCTCCCTCTTTTTCTACATGCCTCTGCTACTGCTACTTGCTGTTGATTCCGGCAGTCAGGACATCGGCCTTTGGCTGCGAATTACGGTTCTTGCGGCTGTAGGTGGCATCGGTAGCTTTTTGACGCGAAAGCATGGTGGTGAGGGCCTAAATAGTATTGCACTCTTTATCCTGATACTCCTCCTTCCCTTGGCGAAGATTGGAAATGTCAGTGCTGTCTCAGAGTTGCTTGGTTTTGGCGCTCGAATCGCTCTTTTATTTACTTGGGTCCAATTAAGCGCTGCCTTATTTCGAAAAGAAAAATCTAGTGGTATTCTCGCCCTGGCTACTGGTGCCCAGGTCGCGTTGTTGATCGCCGGATTGAGCATCCTCCCTTCGCTAGTTGAAGCCTATAAGGCATCAAACATCTACCTGGCCAATGGACCACTTTTCACCCATAAAAACTATGCTGCAGCTACTTTATTATTGCTAGTTCCGCTGGCTTTAAATGCAAAAGAGGATGGTCCACTAGGTCTATGGATGCAACGCATTAGTGTTGGTCTAGCTATTTTATGCATTCTTCTTTTGAGGACTCGCGGGGTTTGGCTTGGTGCTTTCGCCATGACGGCCGTAGCCGTAGTCTACTATACCTTAAAAGGAAATGCACAACGTCGAAGCGTTGGCTTGCTGGCAATGGGCGTGATATCTATTGGAATTGTTGTAGCCATTTTTGCCGCAGGGAGTGAAAAAATATTTAACAGCGACACTATTCAGAGCCGTTTACACTACTGGAATGCATCGTGGGAAATGTTTATGGACCAGCCTGTATCCGGCGTTGGTGGCGGCCAGTGGAAAATAGAATACCCCGGTACTGGGCTAAAAGGCACAAATGAAAGTGTGATGAGTGGACAAACGTCTATTCTTCGACCACACAACGACTTGTTGTGGATGCTAAGTGAAACGGGTATTGCGGGTGCTATACTCTTCCTAGCGCTACTCGTTCTAGGCTTTACAAAGACGATAAGACACGATGGGGGCTTATTTTTTTCGCTCACCATTGTAGGTTTTACGGTTTATGGCTTCGGTGAATTCCCTTTGGAGCGCGCAACCATGTTACTCCCTCTGGCTACTGCCTTAGGTTTTGCTGTAGCCCATTCTAAACCAACAATAAAAACCAGGCCAATGGTGGGTATGTTATCCGCTGGTGTAGCGGGATTATTTGCACTTTATGTTGGGCAAAACCGCGTTCAAGGTGAACGTGCAGCAAAAAATTGCTTAGACGGCTATATGTCAGGAAATGTAAGAAGCATGCAAATCAATGCCGAAAAGGCACAAAATGTTTGTTTTGAAATGGACATTTACAATAATCCCATGGCCTATTTCGAAGGTCTTAGCCACATGCGTGCGGCGAATGGACAGATACCCTCAGAGAAGAAACTAGCACAAGCGGAAACTTCATTTATAGAAGCGTTGCGCATTCACCCTAACCATATTTTATCCCTTAACCAATTAGCGGCCGTAAAACGCTACGACAGCAGTATTGGTGAAGCAATTGATTTATACGAACGCGTTATTGAGATTGCTCCTCGCAATGGCAATGCAGCCATGAAACTGATGGAACTTTACCGTGTAAAAGGCGATGTTTATGCTTCTTTACAAGCCATGAAATTGGTCTCCACCAAGGATTTAGAATGGTATTGGCAAAATTTGAATACTACGAATTACCAGCCTAAGGGCCCCGCAGAAGGCCAAAAAATGCAAATGCTTGATGCGTATCGAAAAAGCAGTGTAAATACGCTTAAGCTCTTCGCTGGGATGGATAATCCAAGACCTGCTTTGAAAAAATTACACAAAGACTTGCAGGGTAAAAAACCGGCAGAGATGTGGCAAGTCTGGCTCGATTGGCGCAGAAATTAAATGAAAAGAGACTTTTCTGTTAATTTTCAATCGTTTGAAAGCTGAAATTCTCAAAAACACTTACTTTTATTTCAATGCAACACACAACCAAACATATTGTCAACTTCAAGAACCGCAATTATATGTGGAAGGGTTGCTATATGTATACGTGAAGGCAGTGATATAGACCAATAAACCCATTTTATAACGGAAGCGCCTTCACATTGTGATGGCGTTTTTTTTTGATTAAAAAACGAATGAAGAATTTCATCAATACCGCTAGAAAAACTGGACCGCTCAGAACGAAAGACAGTTACAACATCACAGCGTCCATGGTCGATGCCAATGGTGAATTATCCATATGGAATTTGATGCAGATCCTAAATGAAGTTAAAGGTCGCCGAATGGAACAGCTGCTTCTAAATGCATCATTTAAAGAGAAATTCGAACAATTGGACGTGAAAATGTATAGCGCCGCGGAATTGAATGAAGACCTGTTTGTGGAGAGCAGTTTTGCGCCTAATGGTAAGCGAACAATCGACTTAAAAATTTATGTAAGTAGACGTAAGAAAGGAAGGACAGCGAAGCGTGTATGTAAAGCATTGTTCACGGTAAGCATTCAACCCAACTAAATATCTAAACCAGCCCTTGACCTGAGTAAACGTCACATACCGAGGATTGAATTTATTTAGTAAGCGGAGGCGGTCCGTAACAAAAAAAGCCCGGCGCACAGCACCGGGCTTTTTTTTATCAAAGAGTCATTTTTAAAGCTCTTTCAAGCCATAGGAGCACTTCCGAAATATCCGCATCCTCCTCCATTACATGAATGGCATGCGAACACATACTGCCCGCTTTCATGAGTTGCAGATTTCCTACTGGCTCCTGACCTTTTACGTTGATCCAAACTTCGAACCTCCCCTTGGTAGCCGGAACTAAACACGCCACTTGCTTTGAGGTACGAATGCTATAATACTTTTTTTTACCGCTGAGCTCGAATTCTAAACCAGTGGCTTGCAAGCCCTCAACGATGCGTTCGTACAACGGCTTCCAATGCTCCTTGCCCTTGAAAACGCTATCCTCTAGCTGGCTTTCATCCATGTGTAGGGAAGTATTCTCCTTGGTTAGGTGAACGACCATATTCGCATGTCCGTGACCTATACCAAACTCCTCTTTTAATCGCTTCACATTGGCCATGTGCTTCGGCTCGTTCCAAGAGCGGACCATGTCCACCCAATACGAAATAGGCCGGCCCGTTTTCTTCTCGAGTCCTGCAATGTGGCTATGAATTCCGGCGTTTAGGTCTTGACTCACGGTTATCCTTTTAAGGCTTCCAAGCGCTGTGTAATCAGGGCAATTTTACCTTCGGCATCCGCTTGCTTCTTACGTTCAGAGGCGACGACGGCCTCAGGCGCATTAGAAACGAAGCGTTCATTGCTCAACTTCTTCTCAACACCCTTTAAAAATCCTTGCGTGTAGGCCAATTCTTCTTCGAGCTTAACGATCTCCTCTTCAACATTCACAAAGGCGTCCGCTGGTATGGTATAATTAACGCCCCCAGCGACAAAACTGAATGCCGATTTCTGAACTTCGTTTACTTCGACAATAGCATCAACATTCGCCAACTTCTTGATCAATGCATCAAATGCGCTGCTGTGCGGCGTACCCTTTGCTATCTCAAGTGTTAAGACCTCTTTTGGTGCGATGCCGTTTTCGTTTCTTACGGTTCTCACGCCACCAACTACCTCCGCGAAATGATTAAATGCTTTCAATATCGCATCATCCTCTACTTTCAAAGTAGGCCATGGTGCGAAGTTGATCGTTTCACCCTCTTTGCGATCTGCTAAATTCTGCCACAATTCTTCTGTTATGAAAGGCATAAACGGATGCATAATTTCCAAGAGTGTATTGAAAATATTTTTCGTAGCCTCCAATGCCTCAGCCGAAACCTTCTCACCGCGCGCAGGCTTTACCATTTCTAAATACCAAGAACAGAAATCGTCCCAAACAAGCTTATAAGTGGTCATTAACGCCTCTGACAAACGGTACTTTATGAAGCTGTTTTCTAATTCTATCAATGCCTCACCGATACGATTGCGCATCCAATTCACCGCCAGGGCTTCAGAAGGACTCATCTTATCCGCTCCAGTCTCCCACATCCCCACCAAACGGAAGGCATTCCAAACCTTGTTGGCGAAGAAGGAGCCTTGCGCACACAAATCTTCATCAAAAAGCAGGTCATTTCCTGCCGGCGCAGTCATCAACATGCCCACGCGCACCCCGTCGGCACCGTATTGTGCGATGAGATCCAACGGATCTGGACTATTGCCCAACTGTTTGGACATTTTACGGCGCTTTTTATCGCGCACCATTCCGGTAAAATACACGTCTTTGAAAGGACGTTTGCCTTTAAACTCATATCCTGCCATAATCATACGAGCTACCCAAAAGAAAATAATGTCCTGTCCAGTAACCAAGGTACTGGTAGGGTAGAAATAATCCTCCTCTACCTTATTGCCTGCAAAAACACTATACGGCCAGAGCCATGAACTAAACCAGGTATCCATCACATCTTCGTCTTGGTGTACCTTGTCGGTCCCCAAGGCTTTCGCGGCCTCTTCACGTGTCTTACAAACCGTAACATTACCTTCGGCATCGTACCAAGCAGGAATGCGGTGACCCCACCATAATTGACGAGAAACACACCAATCCTTGATGTTTTCCATCCAGTACAAATAGGTTTTCTCAGTATGTGGTGGATGAAGCGTTATATCTTTTGACTTCACACCATCAATAGCAGGCTTCACTAGATCAGCCATTTTTAAGAACCATTGCATGGACAGTCTTGGTTCTATTACTGCATCCGTGCGTTCACTGCGTCCGACTTTATTGCGTAGATCCCTCGTTTCTACCAAAAATCCGGCTTCATCCAATGCTTTAGCGACGGCCTTTCGTGCATCGAATCGGTCCATACCAGCAAAGACACCACCGTTTTCATTCAATGCTGCATGCTGATCAAAAACATCGATCACTTCCAATCCATGCTTCTCGCCAAGCATATTATCGTTCGTATCGTGCGCAGGCGTCACTTTTAACGCTCCCGTACCAAATTCAATATCGACATAGTCGTCAAAAATGATAGGAACCGCCCGGCCTACGAGTGGAACTACAGCTTTTTTACCTTTTAAGTGTTGGTAGCGTTCGTCCTCAGGATTCACACAAACTGCCGTATCTCCAAAGATGGTTTCAGGACGCGTCGTCGCCACTTGCAAAGACTCTTCAGACCCTTCGATCTGATACGTCATATAATACAAACGACTGTTTTCTTCTTTATGAATGACCTCCTCGTCAGAAACTGCTGTAAGTGCTACAGGGTCCCAATTCACCATGCGTAAACCGCGGTAAATCATCCCTTTTTTGTGCAAGTCTATGAAGACATTTATAACCTGCTCGCTGCGTGTTTCATCTAAAGTGAAGGCTGTTCTATCCCAATCACATGAGGCGCCAAGATGTCTTAATTGCTTTAAAATTATGCCGCCATATTCGTCGGTCCAGTCCCAAGCATGCTTGAGGAAATCTTTTCTACTTAAGTCCGATTTTTTTATGCCTTGCTCGCGCAAGCGCTTCACCACTTTTGCTTCTGTGGCGATAGATGCATGGTCTGTACCTGGCACCCAACATGCGTTGAGGCCTAGCATGCGCGCACGTCGAATGAGCACATCCTGAATAGTATTGTTCAGCATGTGTCCCATGTGCAATTTACCCGTAACGTTAGGGGGAGGAATGACAATGGTATAGGGCTCTTTTTCACTGACTTCTGCATGGAAGTAGTTGTTTTCCAACCAATGGCCGTACCACTTAGACTCTATATCTCCCGGAGTATATTTTCCAATTTCGCGCATGAAATAATTGACTTATGTAAGCTGCAAAAATACAAGGCTTCACGCATTCAATGAACCCATAGGCTAAGAGTTTGTTAATTTCCTTTGAAAGTGCTTAAACTACTCTTACATTTGAAAAAGAAAAATTCATCTAATTACATTATGAAAAAGTTATTCCTAACGCTATTCGTTGCCCTATTTGGATTTGTTGCTCAGGCACAAGAAGAAAACACCAGTGGCGCTAAAATTTCATTTGACCGAAAGGTAATGGAATACGGAAAAGTCGAAAAAGGTGGAAACGGAACGCGTGTTTTTAAATTTAAAAACGAAGGTACTGAGCCGTTGGTTCTAAATTCCGTTCGCGCTTCGTGCGGCTGTACAACTCCAAAGTGGACACGTGAGCCTATAGCACCTGGCGCAGAGGGTGAAATCACTGTAAAGTATGATACGAACCGTTTAGGTAATTTCCACAAAACGGTAACCGTTCAATCCAACGCGAGCAACAAAACTGTGGTGCTCACGATCAAAGGACAGGTAATGAATCCTGATTCAAAGCCGTCGACGCCCACCAAGACCGGAGGTAGCGTTATTGCAAATTAAGTTTAAAGGCGTACCCAGTACACCTCGAAAGTTTAAAGAAAGCCCCGTATTTTTGCGGGGCTTTTTGCATTTAAAAAACGACTGAATTATGCCGACTGTATCTAGAAAAGGGGAAGCAATGCCTTCAAGTCCTATTCGCAAACTTGTTCCTTTTGCTGAGAACGCTGAACGTGCTGGTAAAAAAGTATTCTATCTAAATATTGGTCAGCCAGATATCCACACCCCTGAAGTGGCTCAAAGGGCCATCAAAGAAGCCAATGTTCCTGTTTTAGCATACAGTCACAGCGCGGGATTTGCGAGCTTAAGAACAGGTCTTTCAGAATACTACCACAGTAAAAATTTACGGGTGACGAGCGAAGAAATCATTGTTACAACCGGGGGCTCAGAAGCACTGCTATTCACCTTTGGCTCGGCAATGGACGAAGGCGATGAAGTGATTATTCCTGAACCATTTTATGCCAATTACAATGGCTTTGCCACGGCGAGCGGCGTAAAGGTGATACCAGTAGAGTCGAATATTGAAAATGGATTTGCGTTGCCGCCTGTAAGCGCCTTTGAAGCAGCCATAACTCCCAAAACAAAGGGAATTATGATCTGCAACCCAGGAAACCCCACTGGCTACCTCTACAGTAAAGAAGAGCTCAATCAACTCAAAGCCATCGTTTTAAAACACGACCTGTTTCTTATCGCAGATGAGGTATACCGCGAATTCACATACGATGGAGCGGAACATTATTCTATCTTGGGAATAGAAGGGCTTGAGGAACATGCAATCGTCGTAGATAGTTTCTCAAAGCGTTACAGTATGTGTGGCGCCCGTATTGGTTGTTTGGTGAGTAAAAACAGGCATTTTATGGCAACTGCTATGAAATTTGCGCAAGCGCGCCTGTCGCCCCCAACTTATGCGCAAATTGCTAGTGAGGCAGCTTTAAAAACACCACAATCTTATTTTGATACCGTTAATACAGAATACGTGGAGCGAAGAAATGTCTTAGTTGATGGACTGAACAGTATTGATGGGGTATTTTGTCCTAAACCAAAAGGGGCATTTTATGCCGTGGCAGCTTTCCCAGTAGAAAGCGCTGAGCATTTTGCAGAATGGCTGCTCAGTGAATTTGATCATAACGGTAAAACTTTAATGATGGCCCCTGCCGCTGGGTTTTACGCAAAACCAGAATTAGGCAGGCAACAAGCACGACTTGCATATGTCTTGAATGTTGAAGACCTTAAGGAATGTATAGAAATCGTTAGACATGCTTTGCAAGTGTATCCAGGAACCATAAAATAATCGTCCATTGATCGTACAGATTAACAAGAGCTTGAAGAAACTCAACACCTTTGGTATCGATCAAAAGGCCGAGCGATTAATTTGGGCACACAGTGCCGAAGAGATCTTGAATTACGTGCGTCATCACGGTGCACCAGCGCTTGTTTTAGGCGGCGGTTCAAATATGCTCCTCACCCAGGATGTTACAGGCGACGTACTGAAGGTGGATATTCACGGCAGAAAAGTCGTTTTTGAAAACGATGATGAAGTACACATAAGATTTGGTGCTGGTGAGAATTGGCATGATATCGTCCTATGGACGCTTAACCAAGGGCTCGGTGGCTTAGAAAATTTAAGCTTAATTCCTGGAAATTGCGGTACGGCACCAGTGCAGAATATAGGAGCCTATGGCGTGGAATTGAAGGACTGCTTTATTTCATGTGAGGGAGTACATATCGATGAAAAGCGCTACTTTGAATTGGACCTTGACGGTTGCCAGTTCAACTATCGAGATAGTATTTTCAAAAATGCGTGGAAAGGCAAAGCAATCATTACCCGGATCACCCTGAGGCTCACAAAACGCAATCATATCCTTCGTCTTGATTACGGGGCTATTAAAGATGAATTGGCTGCGAATGGGATTTCTGATCCTACGCCAAAAGCCATAAGCGATGCAGTGGTTGCGATTCGTAAAAAAAAGCTACCAGATCCAGCGGAAATCGGCAACAGTGGATCCTTCTTTAAAAACCCTGTGGTGAGCGAGGAATTGGCAAATGAATTGAAAGAGCAGTATTCGGACATGCCCACCTATGCCGTTGAAGGTGGGGTTAAAATTGCTGCGGGCTGGCTGATTGAACAAGCCGGCTGGAAAGGATTTAAAGACGGTGATGTCGGTGTTCATAAAAATCAAGCGTTGGTTTTGGTAAACTACGGAAGTGCAACTGGTGCAGAAGTTCTGGCCTTATCGCATTCTGTGATTAACAGCGTTCACGAGAAATTCGGAATTCTACTGCAAGCAGAAGTGAACTTGATATGAGTAAATCGGTCGCATTTCACACGCTAGGTTGCAAACTCAACTTTGCAGAAACCTCAACCATCGCGAAGGACTTTGATACCGCAGGATTTGTAACCGTACCCTATGCAGAAAAGGCAGATGTGTATGTCATCAATACTTGCAGCGTTACTGAAAATGCAGATCGCGAGTGCCGGAACATTGTCGGCAGAGCACTGCGTGCTAATCCCGATGGATTTATAGTGGTAGTAGGGTGTTATGCCCAATTAAAGCCTGAGCAAATTATGGAGATGCCCGGCGTAGATCTTGTTTTAGGCGCAACGGAAAAATTTAATGTCACTCAATTCTTAGGTGCTCTTGAGAAACAACAGGGTCCTGCGGAAATCCACAGCTGCGAAATTGCAGAAGCCAATTCTTTCGTTAGTTCTTACAGTGCAGGAGAACGCACAAGAGCTTTTTTAAAAGTTCAAGACGGCTGTGATTACAAGTGTACGTACTGTACCATTCCACTAGCGCGAGGAATTTCGCGTTCAGATACCTTGGAAAATGTAGTTAAGAATGCAAAAGAAATCGCGGCCAAAGGCATTCCTGAAATAGTTTTGACGGGGGTGAACGTTGGCGATTATGGCAAAGGCGAATTTGGTAATAAACGTCATGAAAATACCTTCTTGGAATTGGTTCAAGCGCTTGACGAGCAAGTTCCGGTGGACCGCATACGCATCTCTTCGATCGAACCAAACCTTCTGCGCGATGAAATCATTGCCTTCACAGGAACAAGCAAAAAATTCGTTCCGCATTTTCACATCCCACTTCAGAGCGGATCGGACGAAATTCTAAAAAAGATGAAGCGGCGCTACATGACCGCACTGTACCGCCAACGCGTTGCTGCGATCAGAAAAGCGCATCCAGATGCTGGAATAGGAGTTGATGTCATCGTGGGGTTTCCAGGCGAAACGGAAGCACATTTTTTAGAGACGTACAATTTTATCAATAGCTTAGAAATAAGCTATTTACATGTATTCACTTACAGTGAAAGAAGCAACACTTCTGCGGCAGCAATGGACGGTGTAGTACCCATTCCCGAGCGTAAACGCAGGAATAAGATGCTGCGTATCTTAAGTGAAAAGAAGACGCGACAGTTTTATGAAAACCAATTAGGTCAGTCCAGACCGGTACTTTTTGAAGGTGAAAATCGCAAAGGCTACATGTACGGATACACTGACAATTACATCCGCGTAAAGACTTTTTGGAACCCTGAATGGGCGAATAAAATCAAAACATTCTCATTGTCAACTATTAACAATGATGGAATTGTTATCTTAGATGTACCTAAGAACGCCATCAATGCCACAAATTTTCATCGAATATAAGCCCTTAGTGGGCGAAGACGCTTTCATTAAGCATTGGCACCATTGCCGGGCCTTGCATATGAAAGATGGATTAATGCTCAATTCAGAATTGTACAAAATAAGAGAAGGAATGTTTCTTGGAATGATTGACTTCAATCCGAACCACAGGGAAGAAATACTCACACTCTACACCGATCACCGAAAAGACCAAAGTGGCATGCAGACCATTTGTAAAAGCATTCATTTTAAATACGCGGCCCTTCGAAAATAACGAATGAACCTCACCGACATCACGAGCGCCGTTGAAGCCATAGCAAAGGAAGCCGGCGCCTTCCTACGAAAGCAACAAAGCACATTTTCTCAAGAACGCGTAAGCTTAAAAAGTCTAAACGCCTTAGTCAGCGATGTGGATGAAAATACCGAACGTCTCCTAGTGAAACGTCTTTCCGCGTTGTTACCAGAGGCTGGATTTTTAACAGAGGAAGAAACCACGGTTCAAGAACTTCAAAAGGATTTGGTTTGGATAATAGATCCTTTGGACGGCACCACTAATTTTGTACACGGCCTGCCCATATACAGCGTTTCTATTGCGTTAAAGCACAAAGAACATTTAGTTATTGGTGTGGTGTATGAAGTGGGTATGGACGAATGTTTTTCTGCCTTTCAAGGAGGTGGCGCAAGGCTAAATGGCGTTCCTATCACAGTAACCACCACCGAATCGCTCGAAAACAGTCTGCTGGCAACAGGTTTTCCTTATTACGACTTTGAGCACATCGACGGATTTCAAAACACACTTGCAACATTTTACAAATCCACCCGTGGTTTGAGGCGCATAGGCACAGCCGCAGTAGACCTCGCGTATACTGCCTGCGGTCGCTTTGACGGATATTTTGAATACGGATTAAGTCCGTGGGATGTGGCTGCTGGAATCGTGCTAGTTCGTGAAGCCGGCGGTGAAATTTCAGACTTTAACGGTGGTCCTGAGGCTATTGCATCAAAAAGCATTATTGCAACGAACAAAAGACTCTACCCAAGCGTTTTTAAAGTAGTTCGTAAAAACATGGGCAATGCGTGAAGCTAGAGTATGGGTATTACCGGGATTAGGTGCCGATTCAAGAATTTTTAGAAATCTTGAATTCCCATGGTCAGCAACTTTTTTAGAATGGACGCTGCCCGAAGTTGGTGAGTCATTATCGTCTTACGCGGATCGTTTGCTGGCACCGCACGATATTCAAGAGCACGATTTGCTATTTGGCTACAGCTTTGGTGGAATCGTTGCGCAGGATTGGGCAAGCCGTCACCGCGTGCAGCGCGTTGTTTTACTCAATTCGCTTCAGTACAGTACGCCACTGCGTCCTCTTTTTAAGAGAATTGCTGCGACAGGTATTTTAAATTGGGCCCCGAAGGGCAGTATTCGCAAGTTAATTTTCTTCATGGCACGACTCAACAGTCGCCCATCGGCTCATTTTGAAGGCGTGATTGAAATGATGGAGCAATTTCCTTGTGACTATTACCGTTGGGTCCTAAAGTCCGTATTGAATTGGGACCGACCTACCCCCCAATGTCCCGTAGATAGCGTAACAAGCGACTGGGATCTTGTTTTTCCTGAGTGCGAACCTTCCGACCGCTGCTGGACCCTTAGTCGTGCGACACATTTGAGCTTCTTAACGCACGCACAGGAAATTTCAACTCTTTTGAAAGAAAAGGTCGACCCTATGCTTTCGTAAGCTTATCCTGCTATTTTTGGGGTATGCAAATCATTGAGACACCATTAGCAGGCTTGCTACTTATCGAACCGCGCGTCTTCGGGGACGAACGCGGCTATTTCTTTGAAAGTTATAATCGTGATGTGTTTGCCGCTCAAGGCATTACAGAAGAATTCATCCAAGACAACGAAAGCTTATCTGATCGCGGCGTAGTCCGAGGACTGCATTTCCAAGCGCCGCCGAAGGCACAGGGGAAACTAGTTCGAGTGCAGCGCGGTAAGGTTTGGGATGTCGCTGTCGACATTCGCAAGGGCTCCCCCACCTATGGCCAGTATTATGGCGTTGAGCTAAGTGGCGAAAATAAGCGCATGCTCTGGATACCGCCTGGCTTTGCCCACGGTTTTGCAACCCTTGAAAACGGAACGGTTTTCTTGTATAAATGTACAGATACCTATAGTCCAGAACACGAAGGAAGTGTTTTATGGAATGATCCATTGCTCGCCATTGATTGGAACGTCGATGTTCCCATACTAAGTGCAAAGGATCAAGATGGACCTGCTTTTGCAGACTTTAATTCACCCTTTATCTATGAAAAATAAAATTGTCCTATTTGGGGCAGTAGGATTAACACTTGCATTTGTAGGTCTCAGAAGCGCTCAATCCAACGAAGCGCCGCATCCTGTGGAGGTACGTCCAAGCACGGTGAAGCCATTTCCTATTCCTGAGAATCTAGATTTCGCAGGAGAAGCATTGCCGTTGGCTGAAGCCGATGTTAAAGAAAAATTGGACCGCGAAATGCTCGTGAACAGCTATTGGCAGAGTAATAATCTTTTAATGCTCAAGCGCAGCGCTAAATTCTTTCCTATCATCGAACCTATTCTTGCGAAAAACGGAATTCCTGAAGACTTTAAATACCTTTCCTTGATTGAAAGTGGACTGCAAAATGTTGTTAGTCCAGCAGGTGCCAGTGGATACTGGCAAATCATGAAGAGTACAGGACTTGAAAACGGTCTGGAAATAAATAAAGAGGTAGACGAAAGGTACCACATCGAAAAGTCGACCCAGGTAGCTTGCACTTATTTAAAGGAAGCATACGAGAGGTTTGGAAATTGGACTTTAGCTGCAGCTTCGTATAACATGGGGATGGCCGGGACAGCAAGACGACTTGACGAGCAAGGCGTTGATAGTTATTACGATCTCTTATTAAATACTGAGACTGCGCGCTACGTCTATCGTATCGCCGCCGTAAAGCACATTCACGAAAACCTTGCAGACTTTGGCTACGTCTACCACCAGGATCAAGGCTATTCCTTTCCTAAAATGGATACTATTTTAGTCAATACAGGCGTTGCGGACTGGGTAGGCTGGGCGAAATCACAAGGGGTTACTTATAAAACGTTGAGAACATATAATCCTTGGATTCAAAGCCAGCAATTATCGAATTCGACAAACAAAGCATACCAAATTTGGGTTCCTTCTAAATGAGCGAATACATAGAAGTCTTTGGCGCAAGAGCGCATAACCTGCGAAACATTGATGTTGCCATCCCGAGAAATAAATTGGTCGTGATTACCGGCCTAAGTGGCTCTGGAAAAAGCTCTTTAGCCTTCAACACCATTTATGCCGAGGGACAGCGGCGTTACATGGAGACTTTTAGTGCTTATGCGCGTCAATTCTTGGGCAATATGGAACGTCCAGAAGTCGATAAGATTGAAGGACTATCGCCGGTGATTTCTATCGAGCAAAAGACCACCTCCCGAAACCCACGTTCGACGGTAGGAACGGTAACGGAATTGAGTGATTTCTTGCGTTTACTATTTGCACGGGCTTCAACAGCCTTTAGCTACAATACGGGTGAGAAGATGATTTCTTACTCCGATGCTCAAATTGTAGCATTGATTGCCGAACGTTATGTTGGTAGAAAAATTGCGGTTTTAGCACCAGTCGTTAGAGCGCGGAAAGGGCATTACAGGGAATTATTTGAACAGATTACGCGAATGGGCTTTATTAGAGCCCGTGTGGACGGTAAAGTAGTTGAAGTGAGTAGTGGGTATCGATTGGACCGATACAAGACACACGATATTGAAATTGTTGTAGATCGCATCATTGTTGCCGCAACAGCGGAGGCGCGCATTGCTCAAAGTGTAGAGACCGCAATGAATCATGGTGGCGGGACCATAGCCGTTTTGGATTTGGAAAGAGATGAATTGGCTTATTTCTCTAGACACCTCATGTGTCCTACCAGTGGTATAGCCTATCAAGAGCCCGAGCCAAACACGTTTTCTTTTAACAGTCCCAAAGGTGCCTGTCCCCGTTGCGACGGATTGGGTACCACGAAACAAGTAAACGAACGAAAGCTATTCCCGGACCCAAAGAAAACAATCAGGAAGGGCGGTATTGCACCAGTTGGAGAATACAAGAAGAATTGGATGTTCAACCAACTTGAAATTATTGGACTGAAGCACGGCTTTAACATGGATACCGCCGTTGAAGACATTCCTGAAGCAGCCTTAGACATTATTCTCAACGGCAGCAACGAGGTGATGACCATTGAGCATAAGGCCATTGGCGTAACAAAGGAATACAAATTGAACTTTGAAGGCATTATTAACTTCATAGAGTCTCAGGGTAAAGAAGCGAAAAGCAGAAGTATTCAGCGTTGGGCAGACGAATACATGGAACATGTAGCTTGCACAAAATGTGAAGGTGCACGTTTGAAAAAGGAAAGCCTGCATTTCAAGGTAGCGGGTCAAAGCATCGCAGAGGTGAGTACCCAAAGCTTGATACATTTTGGCCAATGGATTGACTCGTTGGAGCATAATTTGGCACCTAAAGAATGGCTCATTGCGGAGGAAATTGTAAAAGAATTGCGCGCGCGAAGCGCGTTCTTACTAAATGTAGGTTTAGGCTATTTGAATTTAAACCGGAGTGCACGTAGTCTGAGCGGAGGTGAAGCACAACGAATCCGGTTGGCGACCCAGATAGGGTCGCAGTTGGTGAATGTCCTGTACATTTTAGACGAGCCTTCTATAGGATTGCACCAGCGCGATAATGCAAGACTCATAGATTCCCTGCAGCAATTGCGAGATATTGGCAACAGTGTTTTAGTGGTGGAGCACGACCGAGAAATGATTGAAACTGCGGATCACATTCTTGATATCGGCCCGCGCGCAGGAGTGCATGGTGGAGCAATCGTAGCGCAAGGCGATCTCTCAGATATTCTCGCAAGCGACAGCATTACAGCGAAGTATTTAAACGGTCAGCTTGGCATTGGAGTGCCAAATGTACGACGTCAGGCGGACGGTTGGATTGGCCTTTTTGGTGCGACAGGAAACAACCTGAAAAACGTTGATTTAAAAATCCCCTTGCGCGTATTGACGTGTATTACTGGAGTAAGTGGTAGCGGGAAGTCAACATTAATCAACGGCACCCTATACCCTATCCTTAACCACATGATTTTTCGTGCGGTGGGTAAACCGCAGCCGTACCGAAGTATTGAAGGTTTTGAGAAAATCGATAAAATTATTGATATCGATCAAAGTCCCATTGGACGCACGCCGCGTTCGAATCCTGCAACTTACACGGGCGTATGGTCAGAAATCCGGCAGCTATTTGCAGGCTTACCAGAAAGTAAGGTACGTGGGTATAAGCCGGGAAGATTCTCTTTCAATGTAAAAGGCGGCCGTTGTGAAACTTGTGAAGGTGGAGGACTGCGCGTGATTGAGATGAACTTCTTACCCGATGTTTACGTGCATTGTGAATCCTGCCAAGGAAAGCGTTTCAATCGCGAGACGTTAGAGGTGCGCTACAAAGGAAAGAGTATTTCGGATGTACTAAACTTAAGCATTGAGGACGCCCTACCGTTCTTCGAACATGTACCTAGGATCAACCAAAAGCTGCAAACACTAAGAGACGTAGGATTAGGTTATATCCGATTAGGACAGCCCTCTACCACATTGAGTGGTGGTGAGGCACAGCGGGTCAAATTGGCCACCGAGCTGAGCAAGAAAGATACGGGCAACACAATGTATATTCTGGATGAACCTACCACTGGGCTACATTTTGAGGATGTAAAAGTGTTAATGGAGGTCATCCAACGTCTGGTAGATCAAGGAAATACGGTACTTATCATAGAACACAATATGGATGTCATTAAACAAGCCGATCATATTATCGATTTAGGGCCTGAAGGTGGATCAGGCGGGGGGCGCATTGTTGCTGAAGGGACACCCGAAGAAATCATCAAGATCAAAGAAAGTATTACGGGTCAATTTTTAGCTGCCGAATTAAAATAATTCATCAGCGCTTTTGCGTATCTTATAGGTGAGAAACTAGTATACCTATGAAGATTCATTCAAGAAAAACCTGGACCGAGATTAAATCAGAAGACAGTTGGGCATTATTTAAAATAATGTCGGAATTCGTACAGGGTTACGAAAGTCTAAGTCGTATTGGCCCTTGTATTAGTATTTTCGGGTCGGCACGAGATACCACCGAACAACGCTATTTAGATGCAGCTACGGAAATTGCACGCCAGCTAACCAGTAAAGGCTTTGGTATTATTACCGGCGGTGGCCCCGGTATCATGGAAGCCGCCAACAAAGGTGCACAACTAGGCAAAGGTCCCAGCGTAGGCCTTAACATTGACCTACCTTTTGAACAAAGTAGCAACCCCTTTATTGACCACGATAAAAATCTAGATTTCGACTATTTCTTCGCACGCAAAGTAATGTTTGTAAAGTACAGTCAAGCATTTGTAGTAATGCCAGGAGGCTTTGGTACGCTCGATGAACTCTTTGAAGCAATCACATTGGTTCAGACCAAAAAAATTGATCAATTCCCTATTATTCTTTATGGAAGTGATTTTTGGGAAGGATTAAAACAATGGATCGAAAACACGCTGAAAGCAACGGGTAAAATCAGCCCAAATGACACCGACCTTATGCACGTAGCCAACAGTGAGGAAGAAGTTGTAGGTATTATTGAGGAATTTTATAAAACCAAAGGGTTCACCACTAATTTCTAAAACCTGTTCATTTAAGGCAGTAGCATAACTGGGAATGTTTTTGCTTGGGTTTCCCATTGTACACGGAGGTAATACGATCCGTGTGCATAGTTGTTTTTCAATTCAACCCAATCATTCAATAGAACGCCCTGCTCTAGCATGCTCCCTTTGCTATCAATAAGTTGATACGTTCCGTTTTCAACTCCGGTCAGTTGAAAGATTCCATTATTAGGATTTGGCTGCAGCACTACCGCCGAATTCGCTACATCTTGAGTACCTACGTTGTTCACATTTAGCAACGCTACTTTTACGGTATCGAACACACCGGCTTGCCATTGGTACGCCGATCTATGCGGTACAAATCCTGCAAGTTTAACACTAATTGAATCCATTACATTCAAATGGGTACCTGCATCTGCCAAACCATCAATACTGCTTTGCAACGTATCGCTAGTGCGATCAAATAATATAACTGCATTGCTTAAAGGTGCACGTGTAATACTGTCGTATACTACAACATGTACGCGCGAAGCTTCGACATAGGTAGGCTCTAGAACGGACAGACCCTCTTCGATGTCTGAACAAACAATGAGTCCAGACTCAAAATACGGATACGCCCCCCAGTTCCCATAGAAACCGTTTCCTGAAAAAGACGGTGACGTGTCAAAATAGCCAACTTCGACAAGCAATTCGGGGTATTTTGCATCCACAATTTGAACCCCAGAAGTATAATACGAAGTCACCACCCATTGACCATAAACATGCGCATTATGAGGAATAACACTAGTGCCCAAAGAGGTCTGAATACGATCCAATTCAGTAATATTCGCTAAATCACTCACGTCATAGGCTGTTAGAAAAGCATTACCAATCTCATCGGTAGTAAACAGCACAGAATTATCATCGCTGATCCAAGTATTATGGGTAAACGCATTGGGCGTGCCGTGCGTAGCTAATGTGATTGTACTGTCTTTTACAGTGGCGTCGACCACTATGAATTTCCCTTGATAAACCGCTGAACCCCAAATGGTATCGCCTCGAACCATACCGTCGTGGAAATAATAATCGTCATACATTCCTACGTAGGTCGGATTCCAAGGATCTGTGGCTACGTCGAAAATAAGCGCACCACCGTTACCTACATTTGCTCCAAACAAATAGGCGTACCCGTTCTCATCGATGTACAAATTGTGAGCGGTCTTCAAGGTATCCATGATGCCTCCTGGTGTTTGAATGACCGGATTCATAGTCTTATATGTTGGGTTTGCACTGTCCACGCTATCTAAGTCTATAATCAAGAGACCGTGATCTGGAATCGTATTCCAAGCAAACGTATTGTCATGCGTTACGTAAGCATAATGATCCCAAGTTTTCAAATCACGCCAGATACTATAGGGTCCTTGAACGAATTGCTTCTTTATAGGGTTCGTAGGATTAGTGATTTCCACAATACTTACACCGGCAGTAGTGCCCGCCAATGCAAACTCACGCCCTGTAGAAGAGGTGTAGCCCCAGATATCGTTCATATCATTCAAAAAAGTGCTCTGGCCCTTCAATGAAATATTTAAACTGTTTTGGGCGGTCAAGCTATATGTAAAAACAAAGAGTAAGGTTAGAAGCGTGGGGCGCATATTAAAAATCTAAAGTGATTTGTGGTGCTTTATCGTCTGCATCATAAGAACTCTTTTCATCACGATTTGGTTCAGACGAGGCAGACTTTGATTGTTCTTCCGCTTCAGTGGGTCTTACAGATTTAACCTGCTCAACGTTAGCTGCGGTATCAACCTGCGCGGCGGTCTCGACCTCAGCACTGGGTTCAACCTCGACAATGGGTGATTCTTGCTCTGCTTCGTTTACCTCTATGCTAGTTTCATCAGGTTCAGGTAAAGACTCGAGCGGCTCTATTTTGTTAAGGGTATCCGAAGTTAATTGGTTCCCTTTTGCCTTAATGCCTTTCACCGAAATGAATGCTGCTAAATCTACTTCTTCAGGATCGCGAACATCGCCCTTTGTTTTACGATATACCATTTGAATTCTAGGCAACGTATTGTTCGAAAGGAAGCTCAATTCACTCTTAGGGTGTGCTGTGATTATATTTTCCTCTTTATCTCCACCTTCCCACAGGAAGCGCTTCACAAAGTAGCGTGATTTTTCGCCGTCAAAGTAAACGGCACTGATCGGACGATTTTCTTCCAACTTCTCTAGATAAATCATATCTGCATCAAAGTGAAGGGTCAATTCCGGTATAACCACGCGTAATGTCCCATTTTTCATGCCAATCAACAACCTGTCCTCGCCTTTGAAACTTCCAACTAAACGGCCACGTTCGTCACTATTCAAGCGTTGCACGGCCGGATCGAACCATACTTTTCTCGCTTCCAAAGTACTTTCACCCTTTTCCTTGAGCTCAATACGTTTAACCGGGAATTTCGTTACAATATTTCCCTTAGAGCTTCTACCCTTCACCGCAACATTGGCGAAATCTAGATCGATTTTGAGTTTTTTCAGCTTCGCTAATTGACGCAACAGCACCAACACCTTCTCTGCCTCACCATTTGGATTGGATGTGAAGTAGGAAATGTGCGATCCTTTACTTCCAGTGGTCACATCGTATTCTCTGTCGCGAGTAATACTCTGCACTGCAAAACGTTTTACATAACTCACCTTTGAGACGCCGTCTTGGTAAATGGCGTTATATACCGTCCGGTCATCGCCTTTTTTCCAAACGGCGACATGAATGATATTTTTTCCAAAGAAGGCTTTATCCTTTACTTTACTAACGCTGTATTTACCATCGGCTCGAAAAACAATGACATCATCAATATCTGAACAGTCACCAACGTATTCGTCTCGCTTCATGCCGTAACCTACAAAACCTTCTTCGCGATTCACGTAGAGCTTTTGGTTGCGAATGACCACTTTTGATGCTTCAACACTATCGAAGGTGGCAATTTCTGTCTTGCGCTCGCGACCTTTACCGAATTTCTCCTTCAGCTCTTTAAAGTAGTTGATTGCGTATTCAACTAAATGGGCTAAATCATGCTGAACGCTAGAGATTTTACCTTCAAGATCCAAAATTTTATCGTTGGCCTTATCGCTATCAAACTTTGATATACGCTTGATTTTGATTTCTGTCAAACGCACGATATCCTCCTCAGTAACTTCGCGCATCAAGTGGCCAATGTGTGGTTCTAGTCCTTCGGCAATAAAGGAGATTACTTGTTCCCAAGTTTCCGCTTCTTCGATATCGCGGTAGATCTTCTCTTCAATAAAAATACGCTCGAGCGAGGCAAAGTGCCATTGTTCCCGGAGTTCAGATAGTCGAATTTCAAGTTCCGCCTTCAAAACGCCTTTTGTCGTCTCTGTACTCCGCTTTAAGACATCTTTTACGCCAATAAACAAGGGTGTATCTTCGTGTATAGAGCATGCAAGAGGCGCGATACTTACTTCACAATTAGTAAATGCGTACAGTGCGTCAATAGTCTTATCAGGGCTTATACCGGAAGGCAAGTGAATAAGAATCTCCACATGTTCCGCCGTATTATCCTCAATCTTTTTGATTTTTATTTTACCCTTATCGTTCGCTTTTAATACGCTATCAATAAGGCTTTGAGTATTCGTGGTAAAAGGTATCTCCGTAATTACAAGTGTATTCTTGTCCAATTGGGAGATTTTCGCACGAACCCTTACACGAGAGCCGCGCTCCCCGTTGTTATAATTTGTGAAATCCGCTGTACCACCCGTTGGAAAATCTGGATATAATTTAAACGGTTTACCTTCCAATTCTTTGATCGATGCGTCGATCAATTCTATGAAGTTGTGCGGTAATATCTTCGTGCTAAGCCCTACTGCAATACCTTCAACCCCCATGGCCAAAAGCATAGGGAATTTCATAGGTAAATGAAGTGGTTCATTCGCGCGACCATCATAACTGAGTTGCCATTGAGTAACCTTAGGACTGTAAGCAACGTGCAACGCAAATTTTGTTAAGCGCGCCTCAATATAACGGGCTGCTGCCGCACCATCGCCTGTGAGGATATTTCCCCAGTTTCCTTGGCAGTCAATCAAAAGATCCTTCTGTCCCATCTGCACTAAAGCATCCCCTATGGAAGCATCTCCGTGAGGATGGAAACGCATGGTCTGGCCAATAATGTTTGCCACTTTGTGGAAGCGGCCATCGTCCATCTCTTTCATCGCATGCAGTAAGCGACGTTGAACTGGTTTTAAGCCATCGTTCAAAGCAGGTACCGCACGTTCTAGAATTACATAGGACGCGTAATCCAGAAAATAATCTTGATACATACCGGAAACACGTGTAATCCTGTTCCCCTCCTCTTCAATACCTTCAGAACCCGTTAATTCCGGGTCCAATTCCTCGTTAATAGGTTGATTTTCTTCGCTCATTAGTTAAAGAATTCCTCCTCCAAATTTTTCTCCACGCGCAAGTTCTCTATGATAAACTCTTGACGCTTCGGTGTGTTCTTACCCATGTAGAATTCCAATAAATCTCCAGAGGTCAAATCTCTGCCAATCATTACTGGCTCCAAGCGGATATCATTTCCAATAAAATGTTTGAATTCATCCGGTGAAATCTCACCCAACCCTTTAAATCGCGTGATTTCAGGACGCGGACCTAAATCCTCTATTGCGGTGTTCTTCTCCTCCGGGGTGTAACAATACCTCGTTTCCTTCTTATTTCTAACTCTAAATAAAGGCGTTTGTAAAATGTACAAATGTCCCTCCCGAACCAATTCCGGGAAAAACTGCAAGAAGAACGTAATCAATAGTAGACGTATGTGCATTCCATCCACATCAGCATCGGTTGCAATGACGACGTTATTGTAACGCAACTCATCTAAACCATCCTCAATGTTTAGAGCAGCCTGAAGTAAATTAAATTCTTCGTTTTCATAGACCACTTTCTTCGTTAAACCGTATGAATTTAACGGCTTACCTTTCAATGAGAAAACGGCTTGAGTATTCACGTCACGGCTTTTTGTGATGGAGCCAGAAGCACTATCCCCTTCCGTAATAAACAAAGTAGTATCCAAACGTCTATCACCCTTCGCTCCTGGCTTGTTGTCGTTTAAATGGGCACGACAATCGCGTAGTTTCTTGTTGTGCAGGTTTGCCTTCTTAGCGCGCTCCCTCGCCAATTTACGTATGCCTTGTAAATCTTTCCGCTCACGCTCCGCGCGCTGAATTTTCTTCAAGAGGATCTCTGCAACCGCAGGGTTTCTGTGCAAGTAGTTATCGAGATGCTCCTTCAAGAAATTTCCAACGAACGTACGAACATGCACTTCACCCGGCGCCATTTCAAGCGAACCTAGCTTGGTCTTCGTCTGAGATTCAAATACCGGTTCCACGACCTTTAAGGAAATAGCACCTATGATGCAGGCACGTATATCCGATGCGTCAAAGTTCTTTCCATAGAAATCGCGCATTACCGTAACTAACCCTTCTCTAAAAGCGTTCTGGTGGGTCCCGCCTTGCGTGGTGTGCTGACCATTAACGAAACTATAGTATTGTTCGCCTTGCATCCGCTCGGCATGCGTAATGGCTACTTCGATATCGTCGGCCTTAAGGTGAATGATATCGTGCAATACATTGCCATCAAGATTATCTTGTAGCAGGTCTTTGAGACCGTTCTCTGAATAAAACTTCTCTCCATTTAAATAGAGCGAAAGTCCCGGGTTGAGGTATGCATAATTCCACAACATCTTCTCTACATACTCCAACATGTACTTGTAGTTGATAAAGATATCTGGATCCGGTCTGAAAGTAATCTTGGTTCCTTTGCGTTGCGAGGACTCTTCGATCGCATCGTCTTCAACGAGTTTTCCAAAAGAGAATTTAGCGCGTTTGGTTTTACCGTCCCGGTACGCTTGAACAATAAATTCTTTAGAAAGTGCATTTACTGCTTTAGCACCTACACCATTGAGACCAACGGACTTTTTAAAGGCTTTACTGTCGTATTTCGCTCCTGTATTGATTTTAGAGACTACGTCAACGACTTTTCCTAAGGGGATACCTCGTCCATAATCACGAACCATGACCTGGCCATCCGAAATTTTCACCTCCACAGCCTTACCGGCTCCCATGACGTATTCGTCAATAGAATTGTCTAAGACTTCTTTGAGTAAGATGTAGATTCCATCGTCGGGGCTTTTACCATCGCCCAACTTGCCGATGTACATACCTGGACGTAACCTGATGTGCTCGTCCCATTCGAGAGACCGAATGTTGTCTTCAGTATATTGTGCTTCTTGTGCCATAAATAAATTGGAATACAGGGATTCTAATTTAAGAATGCACACGACTTTACCGCATGTTTATTGCGTTAAAGTATACACAGGTTTTACACATTAAAGCGGAAGTGCATAACATCGCCATCTTGAACAATGTATTCCTTTCCTTCGACTCGCATTTTACCCGATTCCTTGACCGCATTTTCACTGCCTAATGCATCGTAATCGACATAGGAGATGACCTCAGCACGGATAAAACCTTTTTCGAAATCGCTGTGAATCACTCCTGCCGCCTGCGGTGCCGTAAAGTTCTTCTTAATGGTCCAAGCGCGCACTTCTTTCACACCAGCAGTAAAATAGGTTTGAAGATTCAGGAGTTCATAAGCAGCACGAATCACGCGGTTCACACCTGCATCTTCGAGGCCCATTTCTTCGAGAAACATTTGTTTCTCTTCGTAGGTTTCCAATTCCGCAATATCCGATTCTGTACTTACCGCAATATGTATGCAACCTGCTCCTTCAGCAGCTGCCATTTCAACAACGCGATCTACGTACGCATTTCCAGATTTAGCAGCACTTTCATCAACATTGCACAAGTACAATACCGGCTTATCCGTAAGCAACTGCATTTCCTTGATTAAATCTTTCTCACGTTCCGTGCTTTCGAAGCCGCGAACATTTCTTCCTTCCATCACATAAGCAACCAAACGCTCTAGTGTCGTCACGTTTAGTTTTGCCTCTTTTTCGCCGCTTTTTGCCATTTTTTTGGCCTTTTCTAAGCGTTTTTCGATGGTATCGAGGTCTTTTAGCTGCAATTCCGTGTCAATGGTTTCTTTATCGCGAATAGGATCCACACTACCGTCAACATGCGTGACGTTTTCATTTTCAAAGCAACGGAGTACGTGAATAATGGCGTTTGTCTCTCGAATGTTTCCTAAAAATTGGTTCCCCAGACCTTCGCCTTTAGATGCGCCACGAACCAAACCTGCAATATCTACAATCTCGACATTAGCCGGTTGAATGCGAGCTGGATTGACCAATTCAGACAAACGTTCTAGTCGGTAATCAGGCACCGTTACCTGTCCAACATTCGGTTCAATAGTACAGAAAGGGTAATTTGCCGCCTGAGCTTTTGCGCTAGACAAACAATTAAACAATGTACTCTTTCCAACATTCGGCAAGCCGACGATTCCACACTTCATATAACATGCTTTAGGGCGGCAAAGATAAACGGATTCTTTGTTAGCAACGTGTGTATATGTGAATTGGATTGAAAAGGCAAAAAGGGCTTCTTTTGCTGTATTTTTACACCTCATCGAATATAACATTTCACCCATGTCACAACAAGACCTACAAGCCGTCGTATCCCAAGTTCGCAGAGATATTGTACGAATGGTACACGCTGTAAATTCAGGACACCCAGGCGGTTCCTTAGGATGTGTAGAGTTTTTAACTACCCTCTACTTTGATCACATGAAACATGAGCCTAAGGCGTTCCAAATGGACGGTAAAGGTGAAGATCTTTTCTTTTTATCTAACGGCCATATTTCACCGGTCATGTACTCAATTCTGGCACGAGCAGGATATTTCAATGTGAGCGAGCTTGCAACGTTCAGAAAGTTGAACACACGCTTGCAAGGGCACCCCACTACACATGAGGGCTTAGAGGGTATTCGCATTGCCTCCGGTTCTTTAGGTCAGGGAATGAGCGTGGCGATCGGCGCTGCTCAAGCGAAAAAACTGAATGGTGATGACCGAATAGTCTACACGCTGCACGGCGACGGTGAATTGCAAGAAGGCCAGGTTTGGGAGGCCGCAATGTATGCTTCTGCGAAAAAAGTAGATAACCTTATATCAACCGTAGATGTCAATGCACAGCAAATTGACGGCTCTACTGATGAAGTATTGGCCATGGGTTCTATTCAAGCAAAATTTGAAGCTTTTGGATGGCACGTTATTTCTGTAGCTCAAGGCAACGAATTGGATGCAGTTAAATCGGCTCTTATCGAAGCAACGGCAGCTACAGGTCATGGCAAACCGGTGTGTATTCTTCTCCATACAGAGATGGGCAACGGTGTTGACTTCATGATGGGTACACACAAATGGCACGGGGTTGCGCCAAACGACGAACAATTAGCCGACGCACTTAGCCAAAACCCAGAAACGTTAGGCGATTACTAGACCATAGTGAAACAACTTACCGCCATAGCATTTTTCATTTTCTGTATTTCGCTGCAAGCGCAATCGCAGGTAGAAGAAGAACGTCCACCGTTAACGAGAATTTTATTCGTTTTCGATGGCAGTCAAAGCATGTATGGCCGTTGGGAAAGTGGTGCGAAGATTGACGTTGCACAGCGCTTAATGGGGCAAATGCTGGATAGTTTACAGGGCATTCAAGAGGAAGGTAATTTCCAATTGGCCCTTCGTGTGTACGGGCATCAAAAACCTGTGCCGCCGCAAGATTGTTCCGATACCAGGTTAGAAGTTCCATTTAGTAATGGCAACATCTATAAAATTAAGCGTGTACTGAAGGCCATTAAACCCAAAGGCACTACGCCAATCGCTGGTTCGCTTCTAAAGGCGTCTTATGATTTCCCACCTTGTGCAGATTGCCGCAACATTGTCATACTCATTACAGATGGTGTGGAGGCTTGTGATGGTGATCCGTGTGTGGTCAGCAAGCGTCTTCAGCAAAAGGGAATCATTCTAAAACCCTTTGTTATTGGTATTGGGCTCGATGAAGATTTTAAAGACAGTTTCGAATGCGTCGGAACGTATTTCGATGCGGCCGACGAGAATACTTTCAAGAACGTACTAGGGGTTGTGATTTCGCAGGCATTAGATAATACCACGGCGCAAATCAATCTCCTTGACAATCGAGGTAAACCGACAGAAACTAACGTACCCATCCTACTCTACGATCATACCTCGCAAAAATTAAGGAAGAGCTTCGTCCATACCCTCAACTACAAGGGCCAACCAGATACTATGGTATTGGATCCTTTAGTGGTTTACGATATGGTCGTTCACACTGTGCCGCCCGTACGGGTCGATAGTATTGTTATTCACCCAGGAACGCACACTCATATTGGTGCCTCTACCCCGCAAGGTCAGTTGGAGTTGCGTTCAAATTCACGTCAAAGCAACACCATTCGGTGCATAATAAAGCCGCACGGAAAAAACGAGATACTGCACGTACAAGATTTCGGCACTCTCCAACGGTACATCAGTGGAACATACGATCTAGAAATCCTAACCTTACCACGTATTTTTCAAAGCGGGGTGGTTATCGGCCCTAGTACAACTACCACCATTGCTGTCCCCCCGCCAGGTATGGTAACCTTGCAATCAGGAACGAGCGGTTTTGGATCCATTTTTGTTCAGAGAGACAACGGCTACGAATGGGTTACTGATCTTAGTGAAAGTGGCGAACGTCAGGTATTTCAGCTCCAGCCCGGCCAATACATGGTCGTGTTCAGAAGCAAATTTGCGCAAGAAACAGCGTACAGTAAATCAAAAGAATTTAGAGTGAGCCCTGGCTCATCAACCATTGTGAAAATCAACTAAAATGAAGAAGTACACAGATTCAGGAAGTAAGGATACCCGTTCAGGCTTTGGAGCCGGTTTGGAAGAATTGGGTAAAACGAATGAAAACGTTGTAGCACTCTGTGCTGACCTTACTGGTTCTCTTAAAATGAATGCTTTCGCTGATCAGAATCCTGACCGATTCTACCAAGTGGGTATCGCCGAAGCAAACATGATGGGTATTGCGGCAGGTTTGACCATTGGTGGTAAAATACCGTTCACTGGAACCTTTGCAAACTTCTCTACGGGTCGCGTGTACGATCAAATCCGTCAGAGCATCGCCTACAGCGGTAAAAACGTTAAAATCTGTGCTTCTCACGCAGGCTTAACGCTTGGTGAAGACGGCGCAACGCACCAAATCCTTGAAGATATTGGTCTCATGAAGATGTTGCCGCACATGGTGGTAATCAACCCATGTGATTACAACCAGACAAAAGCTGCAACCATCGCCATCGCAGAATACGACGGTCCCGTTTACTTGCGATTCGGCCGTCCTAAAGTAGCGAACTTCACTCCTGCCGACGCCAAATTTGAGATAGGAAAAGGAGATGTGTTGACCGAAGGAACAGATGTGACTATCATTGCTACAGGCCACCTTGCATGGGAAGCTTTACAAGCTGCTGAAGCACTAGAAACTGCAGGCGTAAGTGCAGAAGTGATAGGCATGGCTACTATTAAGCCGTTAGACGAGAAAGCAATCCTTGCTTCTGTCTCTAAAACAGGATGTGTTGTGACTGCTGAAGAGCACAACCGTTTTGGTGGTTTGGGCGAGAGCGTTGCTCAAACTCTGGTAACCAACAACCCCGTGCCGCAAGAATTCGTAGCCGTAAACGACAGCTTCGGCGAGAGTGGTACTCCGGCACAACTCATGGAAAAATACGGTTTGAATGCTGATGCCATAGTGGCTGCAGCACAAAAGGTGATTGCTAGAAAGTAATCGGTCACTTAAACCTTTAGTATCTTCCGTTCATCTAAAGAACAATGGAGGAAACAAAGAATATCAAGAGCCTCCTATTGCAAGAGCAGTGGGAGGCTTCTTTTTTTGAAATCGTTGAGCAGTACAGCGAACGTCTCCTCTATTGTGCCGTGGGCATTCTTAAGAGCGAATCCTTGGCGCAAGATGCCCTGCAAGAAGGGATGATAGGCATTTGGAAAAACCTCCATAAGTTTAAGGGCAACAGCCATCCATTTACTTGGTGCTATACCATTGTACGCAATGCTGCATTGAATGAGCTGAGAAAGGAAAAGCGACATATCAGCGCCGATTTAGACAGTGCCTATGCCGCACAAAGCACCGCCGAGCTAAAATGGGACAGCGAACAGATCAATGCCAAGGTGCAAGAAGTCCTCACCGGCCTTCCGGAAAAACAACAGTTGGTTTTTGAGTTACGGTATTACCAAGATTTGAGCTTTAAAGACATTGCTGAACTCACAGGTACCTCCATAGGTGCACTTAAAGCGAATTACCACCATGCAAAAAACAAGATGGAAGAAAAATTAATCGGCCTTTTAAACCTTCCATAATTGGTACCACTCTAACTATAAATGGACAAAAAAGAAACATATACAGCAAGTGATGCTCAATTAACAGAGCTCAAAGCCAAGCTTCACCGCATTCCGGAGCAGCATCTCGTGGACCGGACCTCGAGCCCTGTTGTTGCAATGAAGTCGCGCTACTTGACGTTCGTTCGATGGTCCATGACCGCCGCAGCCGCTATTGCCTTAGCCGTACTCTTTTGGCCCAACACTTCAATCAATGATAGTGTAATAACCGAAGAGTTGTTGGCAGAAATGTACAGCCTAGGCTATGTAGAGATTGAGGATATGTACTCCTTTATGGAGCCCGATTCGATCGACTTCGCTGAAGTAGAGCTCGATACAGATGTGTATTACGACTATTACCATACAGATTACGAATACTTAGAATTATGAAAAAGACATTGATTTTTGGCCTCTTGCTCTCAGCAGTAGCGGTCGTGGCACAGCCTAAGACGGGCGATCGTGCCGATCTTGACCAAAAGAAAGAAAAGATCGAGGCCATTAAGGTGGCCTACCTCACCGAGGAACTTGAACTAACTGTAGCCGAAAGCCAAGCCTTCTGGCCTGTGTACAACGAGCGTCAGAACAAGGAGCATGAACTCCGCGAATTGCAACGCTCAGGCTTCAAGAAATTAATTGGTGACGAGCCGTCGGAAAAAGAGGCAGAAAAAATGCTGTACTCTTTTGCTGACACACAAATTGCTATTGAAGAATTGCGCAAATCTTACCTCGATGATTTCATCGACGTGATCGGCGCTAAAAAGACAGCGAAACTCATGCGCGCTGAAAAGGAATTTGGCCGAAGAATGATGGAACGCATGAAAGGCAAAGACCGCCCACGAGATAAAGGCCGAGGCCCTGGCTCAGACGGAGGACGCCCGATGCGCTAAGCAACCCATAAAAAGCCACCCCACGGGGTGGTTTTTTATTGGAAGTAAGTACATCCATGCTTGATGTAAAACCTGTATTTTTGACGGTCTATGGCCGATATCAAATCTTTGTTTTTAGACCATGTTGCTCAAGTAGTTGGCGCTCCCAGCGCGCTAGTGATTGATCGCGCTGAGGGCAATTATTTGTACGATTCTGAAGGAAAGGGCTACCTCGATTTCATCTCGGGGATTTCTGTGGCCAACCTAGGACACGGTCACCCCACAGTGGTTACGTCTGTTCTAGAGCAGGTGAAAAAACACATGCATGTGATGGTGTATGGCGAATTTGCTATTGGACCGCAGGCAAAATTGGCCCAAAAAACTTTGGAGAAGCTTCATCCATGTATGGACCGCGTTTACTTCGTGAATAGCGGTACTGAAGCCATTGAAGCTTCCATGAAGATTGCGAAGAAATATACCGGTCGAAGCCAGTTCATCAGTTTTAAAAACAGCTATCACGGTTCTACACACGGCTCGTTGAGCATCCAAGGATCTGATAAATATAAAGGCGGTTATTACCCGTTACTGCCAGATACCATGCAGGCAAATTTTAATGATTTCGCCGTACTCAAGCAGATTACCTCAAAGACTGCAGGCGTTGTGATTGAATGTATTCAAGCAGGCAGTGGATATATTCCAGCAGATCCCGCATGGATTAAAGCTGTGCGCGCCCGTTGTAGAGAAGTCGGTGCCTTGATGATTCTGGATGAGATTCAAACCGGCATGGGACGAACTGGGCCATGGTTTGCACACTTGGACTATGGCTTCTGTCCAGATATCATGTGTTTAGCGAAGGCCTACGGCGGCGGTTTACCTCTGGGCGCTTTTGTAGCTCCTGAACACATTATGAAGGTTATTCAAGCAGATCCAATCCTCGGACACATTACCACCTTTGGCGGTAACCCTGTGAGCTGTGCAGCTTCTTTGGGCGTTTTTGAAGCGCTCGAATCTTCCCCTGAGCTCATGGCTGAAATCCCAATCAAGGAGCAGCATATTCGAGATGTGCTCGTTCATCCTAGTATAGAAAAGATCAGTGGTAAGGGTCTCATGTACTGTTTGTGGCTCAAGCCTCAAATAGACAGTTTTGAAGTCATTGCTCGCCTAGAAGAGGAAGGATTGATTACCAATAGTTTCTTGTTCGCGGAAAACGCCATACGAATCACGCCACCGCTGACCATTACTAATGAAGAGCTTGATAAAGGATTGAAGCTTATTCTTCGTGTGATCGAAGAATTGAGTGCCTAAATCAAATCTCGCTCGGGCCTATGGGGCACTCGCCTTTTTATTCCTTCATAAATTTCATCGTTCGACCGTCTTCTAAACGAAGCAAGTACATGCCTGAAGCATACCTAGAAAGATCGATAAACTCTTGAGATTCTTTTAGGACGCCTACAGTCACACGTTTTCCATTGATATGAATAATCTCGTAAGAAAGTGGGCCACTGAAATTTTCAAGCGAAACGTAGAGTTCGGTAGTTGCTGGAACCGGACGCAATGAAATACCATAGTCGTATTCTGGAACATCCATGTAGAAGTAGTAACAAGCAGAGGTATCTGAACAATACCCTGGCTTCACGATAATTGCAGCATAATATCCTGTATCAGGAGCCTGCAAAAAATCATTGCCCCAGTTCAGGGTATCTGTACCCATTGTGGTATCCACAAAAGCACCTGTATTACAATTGAACCAATAGTAGGTTGCGCCTGTATCCAATCCAATATAAAGGCTTGCATCAGTAAAAGGGGCTACCCAAATTGACCCCGTATCCACCGCGGGTAGATACTCCACCTTACCGGATATAATAGAATCACAACCCAATGTAGTCACGCCGTTATACACTACTGCACCGGTATCCGTGCGCCAAGCATTTAAATAGAAAACGCTATCTCCAGCGCAAAGGCCTGTAGCAGAAATCGTATTACTCACTGTAGCATTCACAAAAACCTCTTGCTCTACCACAGAATCACATCCTGCTGGAGTCGACAAAGAGTCATACAAAGTTGTTGCCGTTGAAACCCAGGCCCCAAAAATTTGGACACTATCGCCTTGGCATATGCTCAAAGAAGGTAAAGTATTCAGAATGGGTGCCGTATACTGAACACTTTGTTGTACGATCGAATCGCACCCAATAGGCGTTGATAAAGAATCGTAATATATGCCGGGTTGGCTTACCCATTGTCCAAAAACCTGCACGCTATCTCCTTGACAGATGTTCTGTGTCGCAAGAGTAGTAATGGGTAAATTACATTGATCCACAAGATTTATTGAGGCAAATCCTCTATTCGAGTTCCCATGGTTCCCAAAACTAGTACCTCCTTTCGCCCAAATAAGGTTGATAGACCCTCCATTTAAAGAAAACGTGTAGTGATTCCCGGAGGCACCCGCTCTGGCACGATCTATATACGCCGTTCTGGTGCCACTTGCGGTTACAGCATTGTAGGAAATAGATGAGCTCAAGGTATTTCCACCCTGATGGTTCCCGAGTTTACGTTCCGCCACAGTACCATTGGCATTTACAACTATAGTGTAGGCATTAGTCATGCTCGTCGCACCGAATCCAACGGCGTAATAACCGCTCGAAGGCCCACTAAACTCTATGCTTACGCTGTCTGCATTCGTATTTAAGGAGATATCTAAGCTCATGGAAGTCCCGAGCTGGGCAGATCCCTGATAAATCTGCGCTTGAAGCGGAGCTCCGATCAATAAGGATAGAGAGAGGACGAGGTTTTTCATAATCAATTGATATCTACTAAAATAAAAAACCCCCGGCGAGTACCGAGGGTTCATTTTCTTTAAGAAAAATATTATGCTTGACCTGTAGGGCCACCGAAATTTAGCGGTACCTGCGGCGGTTCGTGCGTTTGAACATCACCGAAGTTCTGCTCATAACGGCTGACATTCTCCCCAAGTGCTTGCAATAATCGCTTTGCATGCTCTGGCGTTAAAATCACCCTGGATTGCACTTTCGCTTTAGGTACTCCTGGCATCATCTGAATAAAATCGAGAACAAATTCCGTTGGGCTGTGATTAATAGCGACCAAGTTGCTGTACACACCTTGCGCCATTTCTTCACTCAACTCAATATTGATTTGACCGTCTTTATTCTGTTCTGCCATGATTTTCTACTTCAGCTTATTCTACAACTTCTACAGCCATTGTTTCCTGCATCTTCTCGTACTCTTCTTTTGAACCTACCACAGTCTCGCGGTATTTCTTAAGGCCTGTACCTGCTGGAATCAAGTGACCAACAATAACGTTTTCTTTCAATCCTTCTAACGTATCTTCTTTCGCATTGACAGAAGCCTCGTTCAACACCTTAGTCGTCTCCTGGAAGGAAGCTGCTGAGATGAACGATTTCGTCTGAAGTGATGCTCTTGTAATTCCTTGAAGCACCGGGGCAGCTGTTGCTGGACTTGCGTCACGCGCTTCAACCAAAGCCTTGTCTTCACGACGCAACAAACTGTTCTCGTCACGGAGTTCGCGAGTGCTAATGATTTGACCTTCCTTTAAGTTGGTACTTTCACCAGCATTCTCGACAACCTTCATTCCGAAGATGCGATCGTTTTCTTCAATGAAATCAATGGCATGCACCAAGTTTCCTTCTAAGAACAACGTATCACCCGTATCTTGAATCTTAACCTTACGCATCATCTGACGTACAATTACCTCGAAGTGCTTATCGTTAATCTTCACACCCTGAAGGCGATATACTTCTTGAATTTCATTTACCAAATACGATTGAACCGCAGTTGGACCTTTGATATCAAGAATATCGTTTGGCGTAATGGCTCCATCTGAAAGAGGCGTACCCGCTTTAACGAAGTCATTCTCTTGAACGAGAATCTGCTTGCTCAAGTTGATCAAATATTTCTTCACCTCACCAGTGCGGCTCTCGATGATAATTTCGCGGTTACCGCGCTTGATCTTTCCGTAGCTCACAATACCATCTATGGCAGCAACAACTGCTGGATTCGATGGGTTACGTGCTTCGAACAATTCCGTTACTCGTGGAAGACCACCAGTAATATCCCCTGCTTTCGCGCTCTTACGAGCAATCTTAACAAGAATTTTACCTGCCGGAATATCCTCACCGGCTTCAACCATTAGATGTGCACCAACTGGAAGTGTATAATGCTTGACTTCGTTGCCTTTGGCATCTAATACCTGAATAGTCGGAACCAATTTACGGTTACGGTTCTCTGAGATTACCTTGTCTTGGAAACCGGTCTGCTCATCAATCTCAACTTTGTAAGTTGTTCCTTGAATAATATCCTGGTATCCAATTTTACCCGGCATTTCAGAGATAATAACTGCGTTGTAAGGATCCCATTGTACGATCTCCGCACCTTTTTTCACCTTAGCACCGTCTTTAACCTTTAAGATACCCCCGTAAGGAATCATATTGGTCATTAACGTGCGGCCAGTTTTAGTATCTACAATACGCATCTCGCCTGTGCGGCCGATTACGATCGTATCACCATTATCACCTTCAACTGTTCTAACATCTTCTAATTCAACTTTACCGTCAAATTTCGCTAAAACCTTATTTTCCTCACTGACGTTACCCGCAGTACCCCCAACGTGGAAGGTACGGAGCGTCAACTGTGTACCAGGTTCACCAATAGACTGAGCAGCAATTACACCAACACTATCCCCCGCTTGAGCCATTTTGCTCGTCGCAAGGTTTGTTCCGTAACACTTCGCACAAATTCCTTTTTTGGTACCACAAGTTAATGGCGAGCGAACTTCAACTATCTCGATTGGAGAAGCTTCAATTTTATTCGCTATTTCCTCTGTGATTTCTTCACCTGATACTACGTATACTTCATCCGTTAATGGATCAATGACATCGCTCAAGGATACACGACCAATGATACGCTCAGATAAGGTCTCAACAACCTCTTCGCTCTTCTTTAGAGCGCTTACTTCGAGTCCACGGAGTGTACCACAATCTACCTCATTTACCACTACATCCTGTGCGACATCGTGAAGACGACGCGTCAAGTAACCAGCATCTGCCGTTTTCAATGCTGTATCGGCAAGACCTTTACGTGCACCGTGCGTAGAAATAAAGTACTCAAGAATGGATAGACCCTCCTTAAAGTTAGAGATAATAGGGTTTTCGATGATTTCACCACCTGCCGATCCAGATTTCTGTGGCTTGGCCATCAAACCACGCATACCAGAGAGCTGACGAATCTGCTCTTTAGAACCACGTGCTCCAGAATCAAGCATCATATAGATCGGGTTAAAACCTTGACGGTCGTTAATCAACGTGCTCATCGCAGCTTGAGTCAAACGCGCATTCGTGTTTGTCCAAACATCAATGACCTGGTTGTAACGTTCGTTATTCGTGATAAGACCCATGTTGTAGGAAGCAAAGATGCCCTCCACTTCCTCTGAAGCTTCAGAAATCAATGTTGCTTTTGCATCTGGTATACGAATATCATTCAAAGAGAATGATAGACCACCGCGGAATGCACGGCCGTAGCCCATAGACTTAATATCATCTAAGAATTTAGCTGTAGCGGGTACATCTGTCTTTTTCAAGACGTTGGCAATGATACCACGAAGCGCCTTCTTAGTCAAAATCTCGTTGATGAATGCTACCTTCTCAGGAACCGCTTGGTTGAAGAGTACGCGACCTACCGTAGTATCAATGAACTCCATTGCCATGGTGCCGTCCTCTTTCTCTACACGACCTTTGATTTTAATCAAGGCGTGAAGATCCACTGCACCTTCATTCAAAGCGATTTCCACCTCCTCCGGAGAATAGAAAATCATACCTTCTCCTCGAACCGGCATCTCCTTAGTGTTCTTCATAGGTTTGGTCATGTAGTAAAGACCCAAAACCATATCCTGTGAAGGAACTGTGATTGGAGAACCGTTTGCAGGGTTCAAAATGTTGTGCGAAGCGAGCATCAATAATTGCGCTTCTAATATAGCCGCCGGACCTAATGGAAGGTGAACAGCCATCTGATCACCATCAAAATCCGCATTAAATGCCGTACACGCTAGCGGGTGCAATTGGATTGCCTTACCCTCGATAAGTTTCGGCTGGAATGCTTGGATCCCTAAACGGTGAAGCGTCGGTGCACGGTTCAATAGTACCGGATGACCTTTCATCACGTTTTCTAGAATATCCCAAACAACTGGGTCGCGACGATCGATGATCTTCTTACCTGACTTCACAGTCTTCACAATACCACGCTCGATCAACTTACGTACGATGAACGGCTTGTAAAGCTCGGCAGCCATGTTCTTAGGAAGACCACATTCGTGCAATTTCAATTCAGGACCAACAACGATAACTGAACGCGCAGAATAATCCACACGCTTACCCAATAGGTTCTGACGGAAACGACCTTGCTTACCTTTCAATGAATCTGAAAGTGACTTCAAAGGACGATTGCTCTCAGTCTTCACTGCAGACGACTTGCGTGTGTTATCGAACAAGCTATCTACAGATTCTTGAAGCATACGCTTTTCGTTTCTCAAGATCACCTCTGGTGCCTTGATTTCAAGAAGACGCTTCAAACGGTTGTTACGAATAATTACACGACGGTACAGATCGTTCAAATCTGATGTTGCGAAACGACCACCATCTAGCGGTACCAATGGACGCAGTTCTGGTGGAATTACCGGAACGACGCTCATCACCATCCACTCTGGATTATTCTCGATACGCGTGTTTGCATCACGTAGGCTCTCAACCACTTGCAAACGCTTCAATGCTTCTTGCTTACGTTGCTGAGAAGTTTCCGTATTTGCTTTATGGCGTAATTCGAACGATAAAGAATCTAAATCCAATGAACCTAATAATGCCTGAACGGCCTCCGCACCCATTTTGGCTACGAATTTATTAGGATCCGAATCCTCCAAGTACTGGTTTTCAATTGGTAAACGCTCCATTGCATCCAAATACTCGTCTTCAGTCAAGAACTGCAGACGCGTTAGTGGATTACCCTCATTATCTACTGCATTACCGGCTTGAATAACCACGTAACGCTCATAATAGATAATCATATCTAGTTTCTTCGAAGGAAGACCTAGTAAGTAACCAATTTTGTTCGGAAGCGAACGGAAGTACCAAATATGTACTACAGGAACCACTAAGGAAATGTGACCAACGCGATCGCGACGGACCTTTTTCTCAGTAACCTCAACACCACAGCGGTCACAAACGATTCCCTTGTAGCGGATACGCTTGTACTTTCCACAAGCACATTCGTAATCCTTTACAGGACCGAAAATACGCTCACAGAACAAACCATCACGCTCAGGCTTGTGAGTACGGTAGTTGATTGTTTCTGGTTTCAAAACCTCTCCGTGACTGTTCTCAAGGATGGTTTCTGGCGCTGTCAACGAGATCGTGATCTTGCTGAAGGCGCTGTTTTGTTGTTTATCGCTTTTTCTAAGAGCCATAATGCGATTTTTATTGTAGTCCGCAACCTGAGGGCAACGGAGATTACTCAATTAATTAGTCCAACGTTACTTTCAATCCTAAACCTTTCAATTCGTGTAGCAACACGTTGAATGATTCTGGAATACCCGGTTGTGGCATGCGCTCGCCTTTTACGATAGCCTCATAAGTCTTCGCACGTCCAACGACGTCATCCGACTTGACTGTGAGGATCTCACGTAAAATGTTCGCTGCACCAAATGCTTCCAATGCCCAAACTTCCATCTCACCAAAGCGCTGACCACCAAACTGGGCTTTACCACCCAAGGGTTGCTGCGTAATCAATGAATATGGTCCGATCGAACGAGCGTGCATTTTATCATCAACCATGTGACCTAGTTTCAGCATGTAGATAATACCTACGGTTGCTTTCTGATCAAACGGCTGACCTGTACCACCATCGTAAAGTTGCGTGTGGCCAAACTCTGGCAAACCTGCTTCTGTTACGTAGCTTGAAATATCATCAAGAGACGCACCATCAAAAATTGGCGTAGCAAACTTCTTGTCTAATTTACGACCCGCCCATCCAAGAACAGTTTCGTAAATCTGACCAATGTTCATACGCGACGGTACACCCAATGGGTTCAATACAATATCAACTGGCGTTCCATCTTCCAAGAACGGCATATCCTCATCACGAACGATTCGAGCAACAATACCCTTATTCCCGTGACGACCTGCCATCTTATCACCCACTTTCAGCTTACGCTTCTTAGCGATATAAACTTTGGCCAATTTCATAATACCCGCAGGTAGTTCATCACCTACTGTAATCGCAAAGCGCTTACGGCGGTACATACCCTGAATATCATTTACTTTGATTTTGTAGTTGTGAATTACCGTGTCGATTTTATCGTTACGCTCATCATCAGTAGTCCACTTGCCACCAACAATACGGCTGTAATCCTCAATTGCATTCAACGCTTTCAACGTAAACTTCGTTCCTTTCGGAATAACATCTTCGTTTAGATCGTTCTTAACACCCTGGCTCGTTTTACCCGAAACTAAAACGCTCAATTTGTTAACGAATACAGATTTTAATTCAGCTAATTCCGCCTCCATATGAAGGTCTAATTGGCTAATCTCTTCTTTATCTTCCGCACGCTGACGTTTGTCTTTCACCAAACGTGTGAAGAGTTTCTTGTCAATAACGACACCATTTAAAGACGGCGACGCTTTCAAAGAAGCATCCTTTACATCGCCCGCCTTGTCACCAAAGATGGCCCGTAAGAGTTTCTCTTCAGGAGAAGGATCACTCTCGCCTTTAGGTGTAATCTTACCAATAAGGATATCACCTGGTTTGATTTCAGCTCCAACGCGAATGATTCCATTCTCGTCTAAGTCTTTTGTAGCTTCCTCGCTGACGTTAGGGATATCTGCAGTTAATTCTTCAGCTCCTAACTTCGTATCACGAACCTCCAATGAGTATTCGTCGATATGAATCGAAGTGAAAATGTCTTCACGCACTACACGCTCAGAGATAACGATAGCATCCTCAAAGTTGTAACCTTTCCAAGGCATGAACGACACCAACATGTTCCGACCCAAAGCCAGCTCACCTTGCTGTGTAGCATATCCTTCACAAAGAACCTGACCAAACTCAACGCGATCACCCATCTTAACGATCGGCTTTAAGTTGATGGTCGTTCCTTGGTTGGTTTTTTGGAATTTAACCAATTGGTACGATTTTACATCGTCTTCAAAACTAACACCACGCTCATCTTCCGTGCGGTCGTAGCGAATTTTGATTTGCATAGAATCAACGTATTCTACTGTACCCGCTCCTTCAGAGTTGATAAGAACACGAGAATCTGTCGCCACTTGACGTTCTAGACCCGTTCCAACGATAGGCGCTTCAGGACGTAATAATGGTACGGCCTGGCGCATCATGTTCGATCCCATCAATGCACGGTTCGCATCATCGTGCTCCAAGAAAGGAATCAATGAAGCCGAAATAGATGCAATCTGATTTGGCGCAACGTCCATGAAATCAATGGTGTTCGGCTCTACAACCGGGAAATCACCTTCTTCACGTACTTTAACCTTATCATTAATGAATGTACCGTCAGGGCTGATAGGTGCATTCGCCTGTGCAATTACTTTTGCTTCTTCTTCTTCTGCACTTAGATAGGTAGGCTCACGGTCGACGACCACTTTACCATTCTCAACAGAACGGTAAGGCGTTTCAATGAATCCCATACCATTAACTTTCGCATAAACACATAATGAAGAAATCAAACCAATGTTTGGGCCTTCTGGAGTTTCAATAGGACAAAGACGTCCATAGTGCGTATAGTGAACATCACGAACCTCGAAACCTGCACGCTCACGTGAAAGACCACCAGGTCCTAAGGCCGAAAGACGACGCTTGTGCGTAATCTCAGACAAAGGATTCGTCTGATCCATGAACTGAGACAACTGGTTCGTACCGAAGAATGAATTGATTACAGAAGATAAGGTCTTCGCGTTAATCAAATCAATCGGGGTAAATACCTCGTTATCACGAACATTCATACGCTCACGTATGGTACGAGCCATACGAGCAAGACCTACACCAAACTGGTTGGCCATCTGCTCACCTACAGTGCGTACACGACGGTTGCTTAAGTGATCGATATCGTCAATCTCCGCTTTCGAGTTGATCAATTCGATCAAACGCTTGATGATTTCGATGATATCACCCTTCGTCAATACTTGCGAATTCTCTTCACTGCCGTTGTACAATTTCTTATTCAAACGGTAACGACCAACCTCTCCTAAAGAGTAACGTTGCTCGGAGAAGAACAATTTATCAATGATACCGCGAGCAGTTTCTTCATCTGGCGGTTCAGCATTACGAAGTTGGCGGTAGATGTGCTCTACAGCTTCTTTCTCCGTATTTGTAGGATCTTTCTGTAAGGTGTTGTGAATAATTGCGAAATCAGAAGATGCAATATCTTCTTTGTGCAATAAGATGGCATTCACTTCTGCATCAAGAATTTCTTCTGTATGCTCCTTATCTAAAACAGTATCACGATCAAGAATAACTTCGTTACGCTCGATGGATACTACTTCTCCTGTATCCTCATCAACGAAATCTTCAATCCAAGTTTTCAAAACTCTTGCAGCAAGCTTACGACCAATTGAGCGCTTCAAAGAAGCTTTGCTCACCTTCACTTCCTCTGCAAGGTCGAAGATTTCTAAAATGTCTTTATCTCTTTCGAAGCCAATTGAACGTAATAACGTCGTTACAGGCAACTTCTTTTTACGATCAATGTACGCATACATGACTTGGTTGATGTCAGTAGCGAATTCAATCCATGATCCTTTGAACGGTATGATACGGGCTGAATATAATTTAGTGCCGTTCGCGTGGTAGGATTGTCCAAAGAATACACCAGGTGAACGGTGCAATTGGCTTACAATAATTCTTTCTGCACCATTAACGATGAAAGTACCGCGTGGTGACATGTATGGAATGGTTCCTAGATAAACATCCTGGACAATTGTCTCAAAATCTTCATGCTCTGGATCCGTACAGTACAATTTGAGGCGCGCTTTCAACGGTACACAGAATGTCAAGCCACGCTCGATACATTCGCGCTCCGAATAACGCGGTGGATCTACAAAGTAGTCCAGAAATTCAAGAACGAAATTGTTTCTTGAATCCGAAATAGGAAAGTTTTCCGCGAATACGCGGTATAATCCTTCCTCTGATCTTTCTGATGGCTTCGTCTCTATCTGGAAGAAGTCCATGAAACTCTTCAACTGTATATCTAGAAAGTCCGGAAATGCCGTCTTAATAGCAGTGGAAGAGAAATTAATACGCTCCTGTGGAGCAGTAACTTGGTTTACCATTTCAGCCCAAAATGTTAATTAAACACAAAAAGGTTTAGGTCTAAGGGGACCTCCCCAAAGACCTAAACCGGATAACCTAGCAGTTGATCAATTACTTGATCTCAACTTCAGCACCAGCTTCTTCAAGCTGTGCTTTCAAAGCTTCTGCCTCGTCTTTTGATACGCCTTCCTTCAATGCAGCAGGTGCGCTATCTACTTTTTCTTTAGCTTCTTTCAAGCCTAGTCCAGTCATTTCCTTAACAAGCTTAACAACAGCAAGTTTAGAACCACCAGCAGCTTTCAAGATTACGTCAAACTCAGTCTGAGCCTCAGCAGCGTCATCGCCACCACCAGCTGCAGGACCAGCAACAGCTACAGCAGCTGCAGCAGGCTCGATGCCGTATTCTTCTTTCAAGTATCCTGCTAATTCAGATACTTCTTTAACTGTCAAGTTTACTAGAGCATCGCCCAATTCTTTGATATCAGCCATTTTCTGTAAAATTTAATTTTAATTCTTAATTAATTGTAAATAAAGGAATTACGCGTTGCGCTCTTCCAAAGTTTTGAGGAGTCCAGCAATGTTACCACCAGCGCTCTGAAGAGCAGAAATAACGTTTTTCGCAGGGCTCTGGAGTAAGGTTATTACTTCACCAATCAGTTCTTCTTTAGACTTGATTGCAACGAGCATATCCAAATTCTCATCACCTACGTATACGCTTTCTTCTATCCATGCACCTTTCAATACTGGCTTGTCATTCTTCTTACGAAACTCTTTAATAAGTTTTGCAGGAGCGTTACCAGCTTCGGCAAGCATAATGCTTGTATTTCCTTTAAGTACATCGTACAGACCGTCGAAGTTTTTCTCCGATGCGTCCATAGCTTGTTTGAGCAAAGTGTTTTTAACAACGTTTAGTTTGATACCCTTACCAAAACTAGCGCGACGCAAATTTGATGATGCTACAGCATCCAAAGATGCGATATCCGCTAGATAAATGGTTGAGGTATTATTCAATACCGCCGTTAAATTTTCAATCTGTGCAAGTTTTTCGTCTCTTGTCATGATGCTACTTCTTTAGCGTTATGAAATTGATTTAGCATCCACAGCAATACCCGGCGACATTGTTGAAGAAATATAAACGCTCTTCATATAAGTACCTTTAGCCGCACTTGGCTTAAGCTTATTCAGAGTTTTCAATAATTCTTCTACATTCTCGCGAATTTTATCTGCTTCAAAAGAAACCTTACCGATCGCAGCATGAATGATACCGTAACGATCAACCTTAAAGTCAATCTTACCAGCTTTCACTTCACCTACTGCTTTTGCTACGTCCATTGTAACGGTACCAGACTTAGGGTTCGGCATAAGGCCACGAGGACCTAATACACGACCTAAAGGTCCAATTTTACCCATTACAGAAGGCATGGTTACGATGACATCAATGTCAGTCCAACCGCCTTTAATCTTCTCAATGAATTCATCAAGGCCTGCGTAATCAGCACCTGCTGCTTTTGCTTCTTCCACCTTATCTGGTGTAACCAAAGCTAAAACACGAACGTTTTTACCTGTTCCATGAGGAAGACTTACCACGCCACGAACCATTTGGTTTGCTTTACGTGGATCCACTCCCAAACGAACAGCTAAGTTCACAGATGCGTCAAACTTAGTACAGTTAACCTCTTTCACTAGAGCTGCTGCCTCGCCTACAGGATAAACCTTGCCTTTTTCAAGTTTAGCGAGCGCGTTTTTCATGTTCTTAGTCAATTTTGCCATTGCTTCAAACTTTTAATTAAAACGGCTTCTCGCCTATTACAGTTATACCCATGCTTCTTGCAGTACCAGCAATCATACTCATTGCTGATTCAACAGTAAAACAGTTTAAATCAACCATTTTATCTTCTGCAATTTTGCGAACAGAGTCCCAAGTTATTTTAGCAACTTTACTACGGTTAGGCTCTGATGATCCCTTCTTAATCTTCGCTGCTTCCATCAATTGAACTGCTGCAGGAGGAGTCTTGATTATGAAATCAAATGATTTATCTGCGTAAACAGAAATCACTATTGGCAATACTTGGCCCATCTTGTCTTGCGAACGAGCGTTAAATTGCTTACAGAATTCCATAATGTTGACACCTGCGGCACCCAATGCTGGACCTACCGGAGGAGAAGGGTTAGCCTGGCCACCACGGACCTGAAGCTTTACTACTTTACTAACCTCTTTTGCCATTTCTTGTTTCTACTATTTTGCGTTGTTTGTGCGGATCATTCTTCAAGTTGGAAGCGTAAAGAACGAACCTATATATAGCTCACACCTATATCAATTATAATTTCTCCACTTCCGTGAAGCCTAGTTCAACTGGAGTCTTACGACCAAAGATCTTAACAGTGACCTCTAGTTTTTGTTTCTCCTCGTTGATCTTCTCAATGGTCGCATCAAACGTGCTGAATGGACCACTTACTACTTTGACAGTTTCTCCCACTGTAAATGGAATAATTAGCATTGCTGCATTTTCTGCCTGACGATCTACTTCACCTAACAATCTGCTCACCTCAGAGGCACGCATTGGTGAAGGATCTCCTCCCTTTACGTTAGATAAAAATCCAACGACATTAGGAAGGTTTTTAATCATGTGACTCACTTCACCCGACAATACTGCCTCTACATACATGTATCCCGGTGTGCGCGTCTTTTCTTTAATTACTTTCTTTCCGTTGCGAACTTGCACAACTTTTTCCATAGGAATCACTACACGTCCTACTAAATCACTCATGCCTGCATGAGCCATATCCTTTTCAATGTAGGTTTTCGTTTTGTGCTCTTGACCACTTATTGTGCGAAGCACATACCATTTCATTCCAGTATCTGACATGATTATCCGAAGATTGAGTAAACAAACTCAAGCACTGTTGAGATTGCTTTGTCCATACCAAATACTACAAGTGAAAAGATGATGGTCCCCACAATTACCAACGAAGTGCTTTTCTGCAACTCTGTCATTGTAGGCCACGATGCTTTAACTGCAAACTCGTGCCAAGACTCCTGTATACTCGTAATTAATTTGCTCATCTTTTTGTTGTTTGCACGGGCACAAGGATTCGAACCCTGATCAACGGTTTTGGAGACCGCTATTCTACCATTGAACTATGCCCGTATGTAGGCAGAAAGGCGCCTCCCATTGGGAGGCACCTTAACTACCTGTTCTTTATATCAAAAGAGTAAGTGATTACTCGATGATTTCAGTAATCTGACCAGCACCTACTGTACGACCACCTTCACGCATTGCGAAGCGAAGACCGTTGTTAACAGCAACATTTGCGATCAATTCAACAGTAATAGACAAGTTATCACCTGGCATTACCATTTCAACACCGTCTGGAAGGTGAATCTCACCTGTAACGTCAGTTGTACGTAGGTAGAACTGTGGACGGTATTTGTTGTGGAATGGAGTGTGACGACCACCTTCCTCTTTCTTCAAGATGTAGACCTCAGCCTTGAACTTCTTGTGAGGAGTGATTGAACCTGGCTTACAGATAACCATACCACGACGGATTTGAGTTTTCTCAATACCACGTAGAAGGATACCAACGTTATCACCTGCTTCACCCGTGCTCAAGATCTTGCGGAACATCTCAACACCAGTAATAGTTGATGTCAATTTTTCGTCACCGAAACCGATGATCTCAACGCCTTCACCTGTGTTTGCAACACCAGTCTCAATACGACCAGTTGCTACAGTACCACGACCAGTGATAGAGAATACATCTTCGATAGGCATCAAGAATGGCTTATCACGATCGCGCTCTGGCTCTTCGATCCATGCATCAACTGCATCCATCAATTCCATGATCGTATCAACCCACTTCTGCTCGCCGTTCAATCCACCTAGAGCTGAACCTGCGATAACTGGAGTGTTATCACCATCGTACTCATAGAAAGATAGAAGATCACGAACTTCCATGTCTACCAATTCCATCAATTCTTCATCATCAACCATATCTGCCTTGTTCAAGAACACAACAAGACGTGGGATACCAACCTGGCGACCCAATAGGATGTGCTCACGTGTTTGAGGCATAGGACCATCAGTTGCAGCAACTACCAAAATAGCGCCGTCCATCTGAGCAGCACCAGTAACCATGTTCTTCACGTAATCCGCGTGACCTGGACAGTCAACGTGTGCGTAGTGACGGTTAGCCGTCTCATACTCTACGTGAGAAGTGTTAATAGTGATACCGCGCTCCTTCTCTTCAGGAGCGTTATCGATAGAATCGAATGATCTCAATTCAGACAAACCTGCCTTCGCCAAACATGTGGTGATTGCAGCTGTCAATGTTGTTTTTCCGTGGTCAACGTGACCAATTGTACCAATATTCAAGTGAGGTTTGGTACGATTAAAATTCTCTTTTGCCATGACTAGCGATTATTAAATATATAAACAGTGTAAAGATTCAAACTATAACTTTAGAGCCAATGACGGGAATTGAACCCGTGACCTCTTCCTTACCAAGGAAACGCTCTACCCCTGAGCTACATCGGCGTAACCTTAGAGCGGAAGACGGGATTCGAACCCGCGACCCTCAGCTTGGAAGGCTGATGCTCTACCAGCTGAGCTACTTCCGCGGTAGTGGGGGGAGCAGGATTCGAACCTGCGAAGGTTTCCCAACGGATTTACAGTCCGTCCTCGTTGGCCGCTTGAGTATCCCCCCGGTGTGTACAAGATTCCACTAGAAAATCAAGTACAAAACGTGAGCCGATAGTCAGATTCGAACTGACGACCCCGAGATTACAAATCACGTGCTCTGGCCAACTGAGCTATATCGGCATTGATGTCAAAGTACTTCCGCTTTGTCAAACGGACTGCAAATGTAGTAAAGAGATTCAAACGTACAATACCTTGAAAAAAAAAAGTGAAGACATTTTGTCTCCACCTTCTCACTCTTTTAGTTAACCCCTTGATTTCTTTAGGGTTTAAGTATTTTTTCTTTGTGTTTTTTTAGCTGACGAATGAGTACATCCACAGCGATATTGGCGGCTTCCTCAAAACTCTTGCGTTCTTTCGTCACAACTATGTCAATTCCGGGCACGCTCATGCGCATTTCCACGATCTTATTTTCACGATTATGATTGTTATCTACTTTTAGAAAAACAGCCGTACTGATCGCCCGATCATAAAACTGAGTAGTCTTCGCCAATCGCTCTTTAATGAAGGTGATTAACTTGCCGTCCGCCTTGAAATTTACCGATTGAATGTTCACAGTCATAATAGTATGGTTTACGACCCTTTTGGATGGGTCTGGTTATACACCTTAATAAGTTCCTCAAAAGAGCTCGTCGTATATACCTGCGTCGAGCTTAAACTTTCATGGCCTAACAACTCCTTCACAGTGTTGATATCAACCCCTGCGTTGAGCAGATGCGTGGCATAAGAATGGCGCAAGGCATGAGGGTTCTTATCCACCACTGATGTGGTCCTATTAAGGTAATATATTACTCGGTTATAAACAAGATTGTCGTACAGCTTTTTTCCTTTTGCCGTCAGAAGTAGCATTGGATCGTGGCGCTGGGGCAACTGGTCGCGGAGATCGATGTAACGGATATAATACTCTTCAAGAAGAGCAGGCATGGGAATTTGACGTTCTTTGTTTCGTTTTCCAATAACACGCACCAATTTTCGCGACCAATCAAAGTGGGCTGGGGTTAACGAAATAACTTCCGCACGGCGCAGGCCTAATCCATAGAGCAAGAGCAGTAACAATTGGTCCCGCTTGCCTTCAAAATCGGCAGTAAAGAGATCTGGGTCGTTAACCAATGCTTTCAAATCGGCAGCCGGAACGCTCATAACCACTTTTTTCGCTGTCTTCATGCTACGAACCCCTTGACCTGGATTTTCGCTCATCAGTGCCTCGCGGATCGTCCATTTATAAAACGAACGTATGCAACTTAGGGTCCGATTTATAGAGCGCGGCGCAATGCCCTGCTTGTTTCGCCAAACGATATAACGCTTCACATGCGCTTTTTGCGCTGCAAGCAACGATGTACCTGCTTCTCCTTGTAAATATGAGGACCAACGCTCCAATTCTTTCTTGTAGGCAACTGCTGTTTTCGAGCTGTAGCCGCGCTCAGCTATGAGGTATGCTAAAAATTGATCGATATATGCCGCGGCGGATTCCATAGAGGTAAGGTAGTGCGGGACGTACTGAAAAACAAAAAGCCCAACCTTTCGGTTGGGCTTTTCTTTATAATCTAAGCATAGATTATTCTGATTCCGCTTGACGCAAAGTCTGAATGTATGCTGCTTTCTCATGCATGCGACGCTTCGATTCCGTTGGTTTCGTATGATAACGATCCTTACGAAGCTTACGCACTACACCCGTAGAGCTGTGTTTTCTCTTGTAACGCTTAAGTGCGCGTTCGATCGATTCACCTTCCTTGACATTAATTACGAGCATAGTAACACCTCCTTTCTTTAGGAGTGCGAAAGTACACCGATTTTTCTATTCCGATACATAGTGTTGTAAAAAAGTAGTGTCCACATCGGAAAATTCCTCCCATTGGACCAATTCCCGCCAACTGACAGGACCAAACTGCTCGCGGTAGAAAACAATTTTCTTGACTTGGTGGAATCGAAACCCGCTGAAATCGTTCAAATCTGCGAAGGTGCTTGTGTTTAAATTGAGTTGTGGCGGTCGGGGAATAATGAAAAAAAGACTGTCCCACTCCGACTGCCAACGCTCGTTAAGCGAATGGATATTCTTTAATTGAGCTACCGCTGAAAAATAACCCCAACGCGCTCTTTCGCGAAGTATCGCACGAGCGGACCACGGACCAATGCCCGGCGCTGCAATGAGCGCTATACTGTCGGCTTCATTTAGATCAATTCGCTCCAGCGCTCCCTTCGCATTATCATCGAATTTGTCCTTCTGCCAAATGCTCGACTTTGCATCTTCCCACGACCCGCTCCCCCACTCCTGTTTCTCTCTTTGGAGCAAGGGCGTAAAATCAAAATTGCCCGTAGTAACAAATAGGGTATCCATTCCTGGCAGTGCTTTTAAAGACGCGAGGTCTGAAATGGTCCAATTTTTCTTGCAGCGGTACCACCATGATTTTTTAGCCGCCTCTTGTAAAGGCAAAGTCCAGATGGTGGCTGAATCCAACCGGTTGACCTCCATGGTCCCGTGCGTCGACCACCACATGCATAAGAAGCCGAGGCGCGCTTCGCGCGCCTCGGCCGCGGGCCACAACCAAATAGTGGCCGCGAAGGCGGCCACTATAAAAAGCTGAAAGGTTCGAATGATTTGTGCTTTGGCTTGGTGCATTGCAATTGCATTTCCATGCAAATTGGGCAAGACGAAGCAACGCTACAAATTTCGTGAATAAGTAAAAGTTACCGACTTAATCGCGCGGCGTGTCGTTATTGTCTTTATACGAATCCGGCTCGGGTTTTGGCGGAGTCTTCAGCACCTTACGAAAGAAATAGATAGTCGCTGTGATGACAGTTCCTTGCGTTAAAACAATCATGATTATTGCAGAAGTCGTCATAATTAAGCGGCTTTTTTACGTTTGTTAGAAGCAATCTTAACCATCGCCACAAGACCAAAGAAACAGGCCAAAAGGAAGAAACGGCTCATGTCGATGTAGAACATGTTCGTGAGTGCACCGTCTGCCATCCATTGTACACCTGTGTTGATGTGGAAGATTTGGTTAATGATACTGTCGTTCGCCCACGGCCAGCCTTGCCCACTAGTCAGGCTGGAGAAAGCGGTTGACCAATCGGACAATTCGCCGTTCAGCGGCTTGAACAATGACGTCAAGAAAATGATCCCAATAAAGAGCGGTGTAACGTATTTAATGATTGGGCGATAAATACGTGGAATGCGCATATCCGCTCCGTCTGTAATTTCTTTCCATCCTTTGTCCATTCCAAAGACCCAAGCAAAGAGTATGACCTCAGCGAGCGCGAAGATGACCAAACTCACTGTTCCGGTCCAGTAATCGTATTCGTCAAAGACACCTTTCTCAAAAAAGAGAATGGTTGGTAGTCCCATAACGAAAATGGCGATTCCCAAAAGGAACGCACTCTTTTTTTTGGTCCATCCAAATTCATCTTGAACAAAGCCCATCCAAGGGGTACCCATCGCTAATGAAGAAGTAATTCCCGCAAAAAAGAGCAGTCCGAACCATGCCACACCGGAAATCACCGCCATGACACTGCCCCACTGATCAAAAAGGAAAGGCATCGTTTTGAAGGCCATCATGAACCCGGCGTTATCGACAACCCAATCCAAACCTAAGTAACCTACAGCGATTGGAATAACCACCGCAGAGCCCAATACAATCTCTACAAAACCATTCATCCAACCCGCTGACATGGCATTTAATGCAATATCATCACGCTGACTGAGGTAAGAGCTGTAACAGTGGATGGTTCCCATCCCAACAGAGAGGGTGAAAAAGATTTGACCAGCAGCAGCCAACCATATTTTAGGATTCGATAGCGATGAAAAATCGGGCTCCCACAAGAAATTCAATCCAACAAAAGTGGAACAGTCCTCACAACGGCCCGTTGAACCTGTTGTCCAAGACATGATGGCAAGGAAGGCACCAAAACCAATGAGTAATGGCATGGCAATTTTTGCCACTTTTTCAATGCCACCGCTCAAACCTTTAGAGAGGATATAAATGTTTATCGTCAAGGTGATCACGAAGGCAAGCAGCGCCCATACCGGGAAATTAATACCGCTACCAAGATCCACGTAGTTGTTAAAGTAAGTGTCCAATTGGTCCAAATTGACCCCTAAGAAATCTCCTTTGAGTGACTTCAAAGTATAGGTCAGCGTCCAACTTTCGATATAGGTATAGTATGCCATGACACCCATGTTGGTAAAGATTCCAAATACACCAAAGTATTTCCAGAACCTTCTTTTGGTCATGTTATCTAGAATGAACGGAGTGCTGTGATCACCGTAGCGTCCACCGAACCGACCCATAGCCCACTCTACCCATAACAAGGGAATCCCCATGAGGAGAAAACTTACGAGGTACGGTATAATGAAGGTCCCACCGCCGTTTTGAACGGCCTGAACAGGGAAGCGCAAGAAATTACCTAAACCAACAGCATTTCCTGCCATTGCTAAAATGAGTCCTACGCGAGAACCCCATGCTTCTGTCGATTTTGCCATGCTCCTTTCGGATCAGTTAGAGTGAACCTCGAAAATAGTGGAAAGCAGCGGTCCCTACAAATATGTACTTACAATCCTGCTTGATTTGCGATAATTTCTAGGGCTTCTTTAAAACTGTGCGGTCTGTAGCCCAATTCTTTGCGAGCCTTCGAAATATCAAAACCTGTTCGTGGCGGTCGTTTAGCCGGTTGATTCAAGGTGGTTGAATCTGTACGCGTCACAGACGCCATGGACAATCCAAAGTGTTCCGCCACTTGCCCTACTAAATCATAGATGGACATAAAATCCGGTCCGGAAATATTAAAAACACCCTGAGCGCACTGATCCGCCGCCAATAGTGCACCCTGTGCTAAATCTTCCGCAAGCGTTGGTGTTCTATATTGGTCGTCAACCACATTGATCGCTTGGCCTTTTTCCAATGCACCTTTCGCCCACAGTACGATGTTGCTCCGACTTAAATCTTCTGCCATTCCTATGACTAAAACGGTACGCAAAATGCTCCAAGAAGGCAATTCCTGGATAATTTCCTCTGCTTCCAATTTCGTCCAACCATAATGACTCAAGGGCTGCGCTAGGGCGTCTTCTTTATATGGCCCGTCCTTTCCATCGAAAATAAAATCGGTGCTAATGTGTACGACATGTGCACCTACTTCATTCGCGGCATGAGCAATATTGCGCGTTCCCTCTACATTCATCAAAGTAGCCTTCTTTGGATGCAACTCACATTCATCCACGTGTGTCATCGCCGCACCGTGAATGATAACATCAGGGGCAAATGCACCGACGACGCTGCTTACATCCGCAGCATTTGTGATATCCATTGATGCATAGGCAGCCGTACCCATCGCCTTCGTTCTATTTTCCCCACGAGATGTAGCCAGAAAAGTATGTTGCGGGTATTTCTCCGTCGCAACCGCTATTTTTTGACCCAAAAGGCCGTTAGAACCGGTAAAAAGTATCTTCATCGTTAATTGGCCTGTGTTTGTTTGTTGAACCAATTTCGAAACGCACGTATCTGTTCATCGTTCCCTAAAACATAAAGTTTCGCGTGCGGCGCAACCTTAAAATCGGGCGATGGATTCACAACCAATTCTCCGGATTCATCAACATACCCGATAACGGTACATCCTGTTTGCTGACGAATCTTAAGATCTTTGATATTGCAATTAGACATTTCTTCGGGCAGTTCATCCACCACAATTTCCTCGATATTAGTGGCGCTAGACCCACCCACACTGAGATGGTCCAAAAAATTCATTACCCCTGGATTCATGAGGTTGTGCGCGAGATGAGAACCGCCCACAAGGTTGGGACTGACTGTATAATTCGCACCTGCTGCTAAAAGCTTCTTCTCCGTACTCTCTGTATTCGCACGGGCACCTATGATCAATTTCGGATTCAATTGACGCGCTGAAATCACCACGAAAAGATTATCCGTGTCCGATGCCAAGGCCGCAACAAGACTATTCGCGTGCTCAATATTGGCCTTTTCTAGAATTTCATCGTTCGTAGCATCACCAATCAATACTAGCACACCGACCAATTCCTCTCGGTACCTATTCGCACGTTCCTCATTCAATTCCAACACTACTACCTGTACGCCGTACGCCTTGAGTTTACTTACCACTTGTCGCCCGTTGCGACCAAGTCCACAGACGATGGTATGATTCTTTAGCTTTTCCACCTTACGCTCCAATCTTTTCGTTCGTAAATACAGTTGTACTTTTCCATCGATAGCCAATTGAGCGAGAAGCCCAGCACCATAAGCGAAAGTTCCAAAACTGCCAACAATCAAAGCAATGGTAAACCAAATACCGCCAGTACTGAGCGGACCTACCTCATTAAACCCAACGGTACTCACCGTCTGGATAACCATGTAAAAAGATTGCAGCCAATCAAAACCCTCAAGCCAGCGGTAGCCAAGTGTTCCTGCAATCAAAATGACGGCAAAAACAAAGAGAACATTTTTAAGGCTTTCGAACGGATTATTCATTGGCTTAAAGGTACACTCTTGAAGAGTCGGCCTCAAACCTCGCAGGTGATTTTATTTCTAAAAGAGTCCCGGCGCCTAACCAGTTTTGTCAAAGACTTGTGTGTGCCGTCCTTTCCTTTATGCCTGCAAAACCAATATTGGAAGGAGCCCCAGGAACAAAAACTTCCGCATTATTTAGACTTATTGAGATTGTATTCCGCCTTGTAGAAGGCGGCAATTTCTCCATAGGGACCGTATTTATGCTGGTCCGCAGGGAACGGATCTGACCATGGCCCATAAGGTGTGCTCATTGGTTTAAGATTGCGGTCAGGGAAATCCGCGATTTTATTCTCTTTTTCTGGACGTGTAAAACTGTTGATGTAACCGGCCACATCATATGCCTCCTCATCCGTGAGTAATGGTTCGTCGGCGGTGGTTCCCAATGGCATGTTTCCTTTGATGAATTGGGCTGCAGTAATCACACGATGCATTCCTGCCCCATCGTTGTACGAATCCGGACCCCATAATGGCGGGTACGTATATGTAAAACTGTTCAGCGCCCGTTGGCCTTGACCATCTTCCATGTGACAAGATTGGCAATGCTGTATGTAAACCGATTTTCCATGTTCAAGGTCTACCCGTCGATTCGGGTAATCGACCGTCAGAAATTTATTTCCCTTAACCTTTTCACCACGAGGGGTCTCGTAACTCAACCACTCCATGTAAGCGACCATTGCTTTCATTTCTTCGCCTTCTACCGGCAAGGGCTCCCCGTTCATTGAACGTTGCATACAACCGTTGATGCGCTCTTCTATCGTACCCTCCTTATTTTCGCGACCACGAAATTGAGGAAATTGACTAGGTACAGTTACAAAAGGAGCCGCGAAAGGTTTGCCCCCGCCATCTAAATGGCAAGAAGAACAATTCAAATTATTACCAGCAAAAGGTTTGGAGGTTTTTGGACCAATGTGATCGGCAGTTGCGTCGACCAATCTTCGTCCGTAAGCCACCTGTTCTGTGGTAGCTGGATGGGTATAATCGACGTTCTTAAACATGGCGTAATCCCATGGAACATCTGGAATTTCCTCTAATTGAGGGCCGAAATTAGGCGACTCGGGTACTGAGGAGCTCACACCCCATATGGATCCAAAAATCAATACACCAAAAAGAAAACCAAGAATGCCCTTACCCATCTGACCGATGAGTAAGGCAAACTGTGTCTTTTTTTCTTGAGGCACATGATTAAAATCCATAAGGCTTAATGCGGCAGTTTGTCGCGCAAGACTCCATAAAGGAAAGTTCCAAACATGGCGGCAACTAGCACAACAATGTATCCAGCAAACCCGGCGCCTATGTTTACCACAATAGGGCCCGGACAAGCACCGCTTAGCGCCCAGCCTAATCCAAAGATGATTCCGCCAAAAAGGTAGCGAGGTATACTCCACGCCTTTGGTCTAAATACTATAGGAGCGCCGGAAGAATCCTTCGCATTATTTTTTTTCATGAACCAAACCATAGGTACCCCAATGGCAACTGCTAAGCCAATTATTCCGTACATATGAAAATCCTGAAAACGAAACATTTCCTGAATTCTGTACCATGAAGCTGCTTCACTCTTGAACATAATGATACCGAACAAAGTACCTGCTAGTAAAAATTTTATCTGTTTCATGGCTTAGTAGATTAAGGGGAAAATCAAATGTGTCATGGCGAGGCCGCCAATAAAAAATCCAACAACAGCAAGCAAGGAAGCGGGTTGAAGATCAGAGATTCCGGAGATGGCATGTCCTGATGTACAGCCGCCCGCGTAACGTGCTCCGAAACCTACCATGAAGCCGCCTGCAACAAGGATTAAAATGTTCTGCCAGCTGCTCAATGCTTCCATTCCAAACTGACTTGCAGGAGCATAGGCCGTTGGTGCCGCAAATCCTAACGCACTTAAATCGTCTATAGTAGCTTCTGAAATCGCGACTACATAATCTGGAGTAGTCAGGTAATTCGTAGCAATATATCCACCCAAACCTGCACCAACAAGAAAGAGGAGGTTCCAGCTCTGCTCTTTCCAATTGAATTTAAAAAAAGGCGCGAATTTATCGGCACCACACATTGTGCATAGTGTTCTCAAGTTGTTCGAGAAACCAAATGATTTACCGAAGTACAAGAGCAGCCACATCACAAAAGCGATGAGTGCACCACTTACGTACCATGGCCACGGTTGAAGAATCAGATCCATAGTGATATCATTTAAACATTAAAATTAGTTAGTGCCTAGGGGCTATACATGTAAACTGCACTTGTAAAAACCGCGGCTGTAGTTGCAATTATTTTACAAGGTTGTCGGGCAAACGTAATCTGAAACCTTAAGTCCAGCTTCCTTAATGGCTTTAAAGCCACCTGCAACGTCTACCATATTGTGGTAACCGCGTGCTTTAAGAATTGAAGAAGCGATCACAGAGCGGTAACCTCCGGCGCAGTGCACGTAGAACGTTCCTTCTTGCGGAACAGATGCCATTTGATCATTGATGTAGTCCAATTCTACATGTATTGCATCAATCAAATGCTCACTCAAATATTCGCCCGACTTGCGAACATCTACCACAGTGGCGCCCTCAATTCCTTTCAGTTCTTCGGCAGTAACCTGAGAAAGCGCATCCACTTCCTTACCTGAATTTTTCCAAGCATCAAAACCGCCGTCTAGGAATCCTATGCAGTTATCATAGCCTACACGGGACAAACGTGTTACAACTTCTTCTTCCATACCTGGATCAGCTACGACAAGAATCTCTTGTTTAATATCTGGTATCAAAGCCCCGACCCACATAGCGAAGCTGCCCTTTATACCGATAAAAATAGATTGCGGAATGAAACCATGAATGAATGTATCCTGGTGACGCGTATCTAAAATCAGTGCATCTGTTTCGTTTGCAGCTACTTCGAATGCATCTACCGAAAGTGGACGCAAGCCGCGCTCCATTACTTTATCCAGACTTTCATACCCAGTCTTGTTCAAACGAACGTTCTCTGGGAAATAAGCCGGCGGGGGCAATAATCCGTCAGTTACCTCGACAACAAACTCCTCTTTAGTCATATTAGCGCGTAACGCGTAATTCGTTGCTTTTTGTTCACCTATGGTTCCCACCGTTTCTTTAGACATGTTTTTACCACATGAAGAACCGGCGCCATGTCCTGGATAAACAATAACATCGTCACCTAAAACCATGATTTTGTTTCGCAATGAATCGAACAGAATACCCGCCAAATCTTCTTGCGTCATGGTCGCTGCTTTCTGTGCAAGATCTGGACGGCCAACATCACCTAAGAACAAGGTATCACCAGAGAAGATAGCATGGTCTTTACCACTTTCGTCTTTCAACAAATAGGTAGTACTTTCCATCGTGTGACCCGGTGTATGTAAAACGTGTATAGTCACATCTCCTACTTTTAGTACCTCGCCATCTTGCGCGATATGACAATCAAACGCGGTATTCGCAGTAGGTCCATAAACAATTTTCGCTCCCGTTTTGGCCGCTAAATCAATGTGACCAGAAACGAAATCCGCGTGAAAATGTGTTTCTAAAATATACTTAATCGTGACACCATCTTTTTCTGCTCGATCCAAATATGGACCTACTTCGCGTAACGGATCGATGATGACTGCTTCACCATTAGAGGCTATGTAATAGGCACCTTGTGCCAAACAACCTGTATAAATCTGTTCTACTGTCATGATATTGTGTTTTTATTCAATACAATTAAAGTTGTCTTCCTATGATATAAACGGCCATCAATAAAACGAACCAGCCGAAGCCTTTTTTCAATTTTTCGCCGTTAATAAATTTGTTCAAATAGATGCCGATAAAGATACCAAATACTGCAATTGCCGTTACACTGAGTAAAAGGGTCCAATCCAATTGGTCGCCGAATCGCTGAACATCGCCAACAAAGCCAATTAAGCTCTTAGCGGCGATAATCAACAACGAGGTTCCAACAGCCTTCTTCATCGGTAATTTTGCGAAAAGCACCAATGCTGGAATAATTAAAAATCCACCACCTGCGCCGACAATTCCTGTAAGTACACCTACTACCGCACCTTCTATAACAATAGCGGGCACGTTAAATACAGGCACTGCATCCTCATCTCTTTGCTCTTCCTTTCGTTTATCGCGAATCATGCTTACTGAAGCCGCAAGCATTACCAGCGCAAAAAATACCATGATAGCAATGTCTTTTGTCAAGACATACGCGCCTATGGTCATTATTTCATTGGGGATAGCGGGCACCAAATACGCACGAGTGGCATACACAGCGATAAACGCAGGAATGGTAAACACCACAGCGGTCTTGTAATTGACATTTCCTAAAGTTGCATTACGAATACCTCCAACAAGTGCTGTAGACCCAACGATAAATAAGGAATACGCCGTACTCATTTCAGCACCGATACCGAAGAGATACACCAATACCGGTACGGTTAATATCGAACCACCTCCGCCGATAAGTCCGAGCGAAATTCCAATAAAAATGGATGCAATGTATCCAGTGATTTCCATAATTGAGCTTTAAGATACCTCAAAGTTCGGGCTTCTAAAACTCATGAGTGTGACTCAACGCACACTAGAACAATAAGCGCTCCATTTCTTGCTGAAGATCGTGAGCTGCTTTACCTGCAGCCGACGCAAAATCCTCTTCCTTACTTTGATAAATGACCCCTCGCGTACTATTCACTAAGACCCCGTAGTCCTTGTTTGTAGCTTGTTTAAGAACTTCCTGTAAGGACCCGCCCTGCGCTCCTACACCAGGAACCAAGAAGAAATGATCCGGCGCAATAGCTCGTAATCGAGCCAAATGCTCCGTTTTTGTAGCCCCTAAAACAAACATTAGCTGATCAGCTGTCGCCCACTCTTGTGCTTTTTTAACGACGCTTTCAAAAAGTGCCTCGCCAGATTCGTTCTCTATAAATTGGAAATCGAACGCGCCTTTGTTGGATGTAAGCCCTAATAAAATGACCCATTTATTGGGGAATTCAAGAAACGGTGTGACACTGTCCTCTCCCATATATGGGGCGACCGTAACACTATCAAAGTTCATGTTTTCAAAAAACGCCTTTGCATACATCTTTGAGGTATTGCCTATATCTCCACGTTTTGCATCAGCGATGGTAAAAATCTCAGGGTAGTTCTCATCCAGATATTGGATTGTTTTTTCAAGACTTACCCAGCCTTGCACCCCCATGGATTCGTAGAAAGCGATATTTGGTTTATACGCAACTGTATATGCAGCTGTTGCATCGATGATTGCCTTGTTAAAAGCGAAAACGGGATCCTGCTCCTTCAACAAATGAGGCGGGATTTTCTCCAAATCCGTATCCAATCCAACACAAAGCACACTTCGCTTTGCTTTAATCTGTTCAATTATAGCTTTCTTATCCATATCGCTTTAATAATTGTCCGATCCTTCTTTCATTTTTTCAGCGTTCTCAGCCATATGAAGCTCGTCGATGAACTTCTGTATGTCACCGTTGACCACATCATTAAGATTGTAACTAGTCAAACCAATTCTATGATCTGTAACACGGCCTTGGGGATAGTTGTAGGTCCGTATTTTCGCGGACCGGTCACCAGTACTTACCATGGTTTTTCGTTGGGCAGCTTGCTCCTCTTGCTTCTTTTTAAACTCCATGTCAAACATACGCGAACGCAAAACCTTCAACGCCTGCTCATAATTTTTGTGCTGACTCCGGCCGTCTTGACATTCTACAACAATCCCCGTAGGGAGGTGAGTCAAACGGACGGCGCTCTCTGTCTTATTTACGTGCTGACCGCCCGCCCCTTGGGAACGGTAGGTATCTTTTTTAACGTCCTTCATGTCAAGATCCACATCCACCTCTTCAGCTTCGGGCAGCACAACGACAGAAGCCGCTGAGGTGTGAACTCTACCTTGGCTTTCCGTTGCGGGAACGCGTTGTACGCGATGGACCCCACTTTCATATTTTAAAATCCCATAAACCGATTCTCCATTGACTTCAAAAGAAACCTCTTTAAAGCCTCCGGCAGATCCCTCATTCATGGTAAGGATTTCCATTTTCCAACCTCTTCCTTCGCAATAGCGCTGGTACATTCTGAATAGGTCACCTGCAAAAATGGCACCTTCATCGCCACCTGCGCCTTGACGAATTTCCACGAGTGCATTCTTATCGTCTTCAGGATCTTTGGGCAAGAGAAGAATTTTTACTTCTTCCTCTAAAGCTTCAAAGGCAGGCTCTAATTCGTCCAATTCCATTTTCGCCATTTCACGAAAATCGGCATCCTTCTCCTCCTTCAAAACGTTTTTAGCCTCCTCAATGCGGCTAGACATCTCTAAGAATTGCTCTCTAACCTCCACCAAGGGCTTCAAGTTCTTATACTCTCTGTTCAGCTGAACGTATCGCTTACCATCTGAGATAACATCGGGCTGAATAATGAGGTCATTCACCTCATTAAAGCGCTGAAAAATCACATTAAGTTTATCTAACATTGCCATTACTTCCCGTAGTTAAAGGTGCCGTACTCACTACGAATAGTCAATTCCTTAGCATCGCTTTCTTCGACTCTCCCAACGATTTTCGCAGGAACACCAAAGCGCTCACTGATGGCAATTATTTCTTGTGCTATTGCAGGATCCACATACAATTCCATGCGGTGTCCCATATTAAAGACCTGATACATTTCTTCCCATTTCGTACCGCTCTCCTCTTGAATCATTTTGAATAATGGAGGAATAGGGAACAACTCGTCCTTCACAACATGTCCCTTTTCTAAGAAGTGTAAAATCTTTGTTTGTGCACCTCCAGAGCAATGCACCATACCATCTATTTTATCGCGGTACTGATCTAGAATCTGCTTAATAATAGGCGCGTACGTCCGTGTTGGACTTAAGACCAATTTACCTGCATCCAGAGGAGTATCTGTTTCTTCCGTTAAGGATTTAGAACCCGTATAAACCAATGAACCAGGAACTGCGGGGTCAAAACTTTCAGGGTATTTCACCGCTAATTCTTTCGTGAATACATCGTGACGGGCACTTGTGAGTCCGTTTGACCCCATACCACCATTGTACTCCGATTCGTACGTTGCTTGTCCAAAAGATGCCAATCCCACAATCACGTTTCCCGCTTTGATATTGGCGTTATCAATCACCTCGGAGCGCTTCATGCGTGCAACAACAGTACTATCTACAATAATGGTTCGCACTAAATCACCTACATCTGCCGTCTCACCACCAGTGCTGATAATGTCTATACCGTGCTTTCTGTATTCCTCTAGGAGTGCTTCCGTACCGCCAATAATGGCACTAAGGACCTCTCCAGAAATGAGTCCCTTATTCCGACCAATAGTAGAACTGAGCATGATATTCTCCGTAGCTCCCACACAAAGCAGATCATCGATATTCATAATTAAAGCATCCTGAGCAATGCCTTTCCAAACGCTCACGTCTCCAGTTTCCTTCCAATACATGTAGGCAAGTGAACTTTTAGTACCTGCACCATCCGCATGCATAACAAGACAATAGTCTTCATCACCGGTCAAATAATCCGGAACTATTTTACAGAAGGCCTTTGGAAACAAGCCTTTATCGATGTTTTTGATTGCGTTGTGAACGTCTTCTTTCTGGGCACTTACGCCACGTCCCGTATAGCGGTCTGATGTATTATTCATGAGGCAAAAATAACGAGAAAGCGCGCACGGGAGACCCGTGCGCGCTTTTCATTTTAAAAGTATTCGCTACTTAATCTGAATCCAGGATCCGACGATTAAGTCTTTATCGCTCTTGAATCCGTTCAAATTACGGATATCTTTCACGTTTGCACCTGTTTCTTTTGCAATAATGCGCATGGTGTCCCCACGCTTAACCTGGTAATGATCAGCATCAAAGGCCGTATAATCACCGTTTGGCGTTACTTTGATAACCATACCCGGCATAGGGCGCGCGCCGCGCAATCCTCCATTGAGGTTTTTAAGCTGTACTACATTCATACCATTATCCATGGCGATTTTACCTAATGAACGGTCTTTAGGCCCTAAGGTCATGGTTTGACCAATGGGGTTTTCATCTTTTTTAGGTTGAGCTGCACCTCCATTCTCAGATTCATCACCTGCTACTGCCGTAGACGGAACATAATCATCACTCAACACCTTAAAGTCAGTACGACGGTTGATCTGATTCGCCACCTCTTGGTCTTCACTATTTAGTCTACGAATGAATGATTCGGTCAGGTTATCACCCGCCTTAAATTTTTCCGCACCATATCCTTTATAGTCAGCAGAAATCACAAACGGCTCTTTCTCTCCCATACCCACAGCTGTAAGTCGTGCTGTTGGAATACCTTTTTCAATAAGGTAATCCACACAACTCTGTGCACGTGCTTGAGACAAGGCATCATTTTTCGCATCCGTATCACGGTAATCCGTATGTGAACGTAGACCTATGGTGATGGTAGGATTACGCTGAAGAATACTGAATACTGTATCTAAGGCAATTTTACTTTCTTCACGCAATTCAGATTTTGCTAAGTCAAAGAATACGTTAGGAAGAACGATGGGTACTTCGATAGGGTCCATTTCCAGACGAAGACTGTAAGATTTCACGTAGGCGCGCTCCTCTTTTACCTGAGCATAGTCGTTCAAGGCTAAACCTTTTGTTGTAATATCGCCCACTGCATTTAAGAAGCGTTTTCGGCTCATATTCAATTTGTACGACTTGTCCTCTTCCATCTGTCCGCGTGGAATGCTGAATTGACCGTTTGCATTCGTAGTCACTGTAAACGATTGACCTTCTTTATTGCTTACTTCTATCGTTACATCACTAACAGGCTTACCATTTTTACTGCTTACAACAGTACCCGAAGCTTCGAAGAATTTTTCCCATTCAGTGACGTACCAGATGTCGTGCTCGCCACGAGTTCCCTTTCGGTTACTCACCACAAACCCCTTCTTGGTATTATCGCCAGGCACAAAACGCAGTGAAATATCATCCGCCTCTGAATTGATTGGCGAAAGCATATTCTCCACATCGCCGACCGGTGCGCCGTTTTCGTCCAATTTTACACGGAAACAGTCAAATCCACCCATACCAACATGACCGTTGGATGAGAAATACAAGTATCCGTCACCGTGAACAAAAGGGTACAATTCGTCACCGCGCGTATTAATATTCAAATTTGTTGGTGCAGCCCATTCACGCTTTCTACGATCATAAGTCGTCATGTAAATGTCCTTACCTCCTTTTCCACCGGCAACCTCACCCGCGAAATATAATATTTGATCGTCCGGACTCAATGCTGGATGACCTACAGAAGCACCACTGTCCAAAGCAATGACGACAGGCTCTGGATTTGCCCAATCTTGTCCAATTTTTTTGGTCGTATATATGGCACATCCCATTTTCATGTTTTTCACTTGCATACACTTCGTGAAATACATCTCCTTGCCACGTGAATCAAATGTTACCACACCCTCATGGTCCTTGGTATTAATGACGTCACTCATTGCTTCGAGATCGCCCCAAACAATTTCGTCGTTTGCATTGGCCTCTTTGCCTTTTTTCTTCTTGTTATTTTTTTTGCGTTCGCCCTCAATGACGAAAATGTCAGAGAACCGCTGGCCCATCCAACCGTCTTCTTTCCGGCCGGTCGCGTCATCGCGCATCGATGAAATCATTAACGACAGATCTTCTTTGCCTCGTTTGCCCGCAAAGGCAATGGAGTAATCTGATTTTTTGGAGTTTAAATCTTTCGCGTTGTCTAAGGCGAATAGCGAGCCTGAAACGACCCATTGTGCAGCCTTCTGACAACTTTCAATACCGCGGTCTGCACGAGCATCACTCGGCACTAACTTTTTAAATGTCTCGTAAGCGATAATGGCATCTTCATATTCACCTTGACATTGCAACATTTCGGCATAACCCAAGTCGGCTTGAGCGCCATAACCCAATTTAGAGGCGCGCTGGTAGTAACTAGCGGCTCTTTTACACTGCCCCGTAAAACGGTATCCTTCAGCCATATTGTAAGAAATACGCTGCTTTTGCTCGCGCGATTTTTCCTTAGAATATGCCTTAGCATAAATCTCAATGGCAACGGAATATTCTTTTGAGTCAAAGTATTCATCAGCTTTCACCGTAAGCTTGTGCGGCTTCATGTCTACCTCTTCAACAGTGGCATCTTGTGCGAAAGCTATAATGGGCAAGAAAGCGAGGACAACGGTCCAAGTTCGTAAAATGCGTTTTTGCATGCGAGTCTGGTCTCTTGTGTTTAAGCACCCACAATATAGATAAAATAAAAAAAGAAACCCCGCGAGGACGGGGTTTCTATCATTCAAAATTTGAAAAGCTATAATTATCTCGTAAAGAGCATTTCACGGAACTTCGGCAATGGCCATTGTTCGTCGTCAATCATTAGCTCTAATTTATCACTTTCGTAGCGAATCACGTCAAAGTAAGGCTTCACGTTATCGTAGTAAGCAATAGCCTTCTCACGAAGGTCTTCAAGCGCATTTGCTTTCTTACGGGCTTCAATCATAGCATCTTTAGACGCTAGAATTTTTGAAATGCGTGCGGAGATATCCTTGATCATTTCCAATTGTTCCTTAGCTACCGTTTTAAACGTTGCATCGTCCATAATGTCTTTAAGACGCTGAACGTTGTCAATTAGCACATTTTGGTATTTAATTGCCGTCGGAACGATGTGGTTTCCTGCCAGATCACCGAGAACACGCGACTCAATCTGTATTTTCATAAAGTACGACTCGAGCAAGATCTCGTGACGTGCTTCTGCCTCGCGGTGGCTCATTACCCCCATAGCTTCGAACATACCTAGGGTCTGCTCGCTTACGTAGGCATCAAGGGCACGTGGTGTAGAAGGCTCATTGTTCAAACCACGCTTCGCAGCTTCTTCCTTCCAAGCATCACCATATCCGTCGCCTTCGAATCGAATGGCTTTACTTTCAGTGATATAGCGCTTCAATACGCTAAAGATCGCTTCGTCTTTCTTCAATCCGTCTTTTTCGATAAGCGCATCAACATCTGCTTTAAACTCGATCAATTGCTCAGCCATTACCGCATTCAATACAGTCATTGGCTGTGCACAGTTAGAAGCAGAACCTGCAGCACGCAACTCAAATTTATTACCTGTGAAGGCGAACGGTGAAGTACGGTTACGGTCCGTGTTATCTAACAACACATCAGGAATTTTACCTACCACGTTCAATTTGAGGTCGGTCTTCTCTTCCGGAGTCATTTTGCCACCTTCGATGTTTTCCAACTGATCCAAAACAGCACTCAACTGCTGGCCGATGAAAACTGAAATAATCGCAGGTGGAGCTTCGTTCGCACCCAAACGGTGTTCGTTACCCGCTGAACCGATCGACGCACGGATCAAATCTGCGTGGCGGTACACCGCCTTGATACTGTTGATGAAGAACGTCAAGAACATCAAGTTGCTCATTGGCGTAGAACCAGGAGCCAAAAGGTTCACACCGGTGTTTGTTGCCAAAGACCAGTTGTTGTGCTTACCAGAACCGTTGATGTTGGCAAATGGCTTCTCGTGCAACAATACACGGAAGTTGTGACGACGCGCCACTTTCTCCATAAGATCCATGAACAAAGAGTTGTGGTCTACAGCAACGTTTGCCTCCTCAAATACAGGGGCGAATTCGTACTGCGCGGGCGCCACCTCATTGTGACGTGTTTTTACTGGAATACCTAAAATGCGGCTTTCGTATTCCAATTCTTTCATGAACTCAATAGCACGTTCTGGAATGGAACCAAAGTAATGATCGTCCAATTGCTGTCCTTTTGCTGGCGCGTGACCAACAAGAGCACGGCCTGCCAATTGCAAATCTGGACGCGCGGCAAAGTAGGCTTCGTCTACCAAGAAGTATTCTTGCTCCCAACCTAGGGTTGCATTTACTTTACTTACGTTCTTGTCGAAGTACTTACATACAGCTGTCGCTGCTGTGTCAACAGACTGCAAGGCACGAAGTAAGGGAGTTTTGTAATCTAAGGCCTCACCGGTGTATGAAACAAATACCGTAGGAATACATAATGTGCTTCCGAAAACAAAAGCCGGTGATGTAGGATCCCAAGCCGTGTAACCACGAGCTTCAAATGTGTTACGAATACCACCGTTAGGGAATGAAGAAGCATCCGGTTCTTGCTGAACCAACATACCCCCTGAGAACTTCTCAATCGCCTCACCATTGCCAGTAGGCTCGAAGAAAGAATCGTGCTTTTCTGCAGTAGTACCGGTCAAAGGCTGGAACCAGTGTGTATAATGTGTAGCACCTAAATTCAAGGCCCAAGCCTTCATTCCTGATGCAACCTGATCGGCAATGTTGCGATTGATTTTGGTACCGTTATCCATCGCGTCGACAACTGCCTTAAAGGCTTCTGAAGTCATGTATTCGCGCATTGCTTTTCTGTTGAATACGCGAGAACCGAAGTATTCTGAAACGCGCGTTCCAGGTGCTTCAAAGTTTTTTGGCTTGCGCCCCATTGTTTCTTCTAATGCTAGAAATCTTACCGTTGGCATATGGTTAATTTTTAATTTGAAACAAAGGTACCCCTATTTTTTTAGGGGTGCAATTAAAAATTATTAACCATTGTTAATTTCTACCCCCTCAATTAAAGAGGTAAATCATGAAAAATAAGTACAATGAAAGCAGAATAGCCCCTTCGTAACGATCTAATCGGTCAGATTTAATGATTCCCATTAGAGGAATGAGTAAAAGAGTAAAGAGAAAACTGATTGGAAAATCAATCCAAAGTAAATCTTCGTCAGAAAGAGTAATAGGCTGTATGAGGGCGGTAAAACCTAATACACTCAGAATATTGAAGATGTTTGAACCGATGACATTGCCGATCGCAATATCAGCTTCGCCCTTACGAGCCGCCATTAGACTTGCTGCGAGCTCTGGTACACTTGTACCAAAAGCAACAAGACTTACCGCCACTAGGCGTTCACTCCAACCCCATTGCGCAGCGAGCGTGGCAATACCGGAAACAAACAATTGGGCACCAAATTTCAACCCAACCGCTCCGACAATGAGCAACATTACCCCTTGCCAGATAGGCAAAGCCGGTTCGTTCATCTCCTGTCCTATGGATACAGCTGCGCGCTCCATGCGGGCACTACGTATTTTCAAAGTATTGTAAACTACTAAGGCTCCCACTAAGATGAACCCTTGAACAAAGCTAATTCCTCCAAAAAAAAGGAAACCTCCCAACAATACATTTGCACCTACCAAGAACAACCAATCTTTACGATAAGTGAGGCGGACAGCTTCCATTTTGTAAAGCAGTGCCGTCAATCCCAGTATGAGACCAATGTTTGCTATGTTAGAGCCAATGACATTGCCCAAAGCGATGGCACTTTTACCTTTCATCGCTGCTATAACACTTACAATGAGTTCAGGGGCGCTCGTTGCGAAGGCAACAAGCGTTAAACCTATAATGACTTTTGAAATTTGGAGTTTAAGAGCAATGGCTACCGAACCGCGTACTAAAAACTCGCCCCCCAACAGCAATAAACCAAAACCTGCTAGTAGAAAGAGCGCCGTCACAATTTAGTACCTCTTTTAATAGAATCAGTAACTTCCTTGATCGCATCGCGACCTTCTTCCACCGTTTTCTTCACATCCGTCAGCGGACTTTCTTGCGCATTATCAAGAATCTCTTTCTTGATATCATTGGTCGCATTTTTCACTTGCTTGATCACCTTAGCAGTAGACCTCGCCATGCCAGGTATTTGCTTAGGACCAAACAACAGTAAAAACACCAATGCCACAATGATGAATTCACCGCCGCTAATATTGAAGAGTAAAAAGACGTGTTGCATGGCGCAAATTTACAATAAAAAACCCCCGGCGCGCGTGCGCGCCGGGGGTTTTGAGAATTTTGCTTTTCGGTTGTTTAGCTCTCCTTGTCCGAAGCATCGAACATGACTGGAGTAGCAATAAACAATGAGCTGTAGGTTCCTACAAGCACCCCTAATAGAAGCGCAAACATGAATCCACGGATCACTTCTCCACCAAATAGGAAGATGACGAGAAGGACAAAGAACGTCGTTAACGAGGTGTTGAACGTACGGCTCAAGGTCTGATTCAATGATTTGTTTACACTCTCTCCATTCTGTTTGCCACGAGATCCCATGTTTTCGCGGATACGGTCAAACACAACCACGGTATCGTTCAATGAATAACCAATTACCGTAAGAATCGCTGCAATGAACGCTTGATCTACTTCTAACTGGAACGGCAATAGTCCGTCTGCCAATGAGAATACTCCCATAACGAATAACACATCGTGCAACAAGGCAACAACTGCACCAAGCGAGAACTGCCACTTGCGGAATCGAATAAGGATGTAGAGAAATACAACGATTAAAGAAAAGACGATGCTGTATACCGCACCCGACTTAATATCATCTGCAATGGTTGGACCAACAACACGTGAACCCACTAGACCAATAGCGTCTTCGGTATCGTCAGTAAAGAAGGATTCAATCGGCAATTCTTCCGCGAAGAAACCAGCAACGCCTGCGTAGAGCTTAGACTGTACGTCTTCGTCAATTGCAGGACCCGTCTCTCCTATGCGGTAGCTTGTGGTGATAATTACCTGATTCGCATCGCCTAGAGTCTTCACTACTGGAGTGTAGGTATTGCCGTCTTCATCGACAAAAGCATTGCTCAAAGATTCTGCGATATCGCTTACTTCCACCGGTTGGTCAAAGCGCACCTGGAAGGAACGACCACCCACAAAATCAACGCCTAAATTCAAGCCTTTTGTGAAAAGGGAAAACAAACCAATAGCAATTACAACTGTTGATACGCCATAAGCCACCTTACGCTTCTTCAAGAAGTCAAAGTTGATGTTCGTGTACCAGTCCTTCGTCGTTTTGGTTGAGAACTTGATGTCTTTTTTCGCATTCAATCTTTTTTCGAAAACGATTCTTGAGATAAACAATGCCGTAAATAACGAAGTCAAAATACCAATCATCAAAGTCGTCGCAAAACCGCGAATAGGACCTGTACCAAAGGCAAATAAAATAATACCCGTTAAGAAGGTCGTTACGTTAGCATCGATGATCGCACTGTTCGAATTCTTATATCCGTCAACAATTGCCGCTCGCAGCCCTTTTCCTAAACGCATTTCTTCACGAATACGTTCGAAAATGAGCACATTAGCATCTACTGCCATACCAATGGTCAATACAATACCCGCCATACCTGGAAGCGTCAATACTGCACGTAAGCTTGCAAGGATACCGAAGATCAAGAACATGTTAATCAATAGCGCCATATTCGCTACAAGACCCGCGCCACTGTAGTAGAAGTACATGTAAAGCAGTACTAGAGCAAGAGCAATAGCGAATGAATTGATCGATGCAGAGATGGCTTCCTTACCTAAAGAGGGTCCTACCACATCGGACTGAATAATGCGCGCTGGAGCATCAAGTTTACCGGCACGAAGAATGTTCGCTAAATCCGCGCTTTCCTCAGCACTAAAGTTTCCTGTAATCTGTGTACGACCACCTGCAATCTCGTTTTGAACTTGCGGGTAAGAGTATACATAGTTATCTAATACTACAGCTACCGAACGTTTTGGCGTTTGCGCAGCTGCTTCTGCAGTAAGGCGTTGCCATTTCTGCGCACCAGAACCGTTCATGGCCATGGTGACAATATTGCGGTTGTATTCGTCCAAATCTGGACGCGCATCTACGATCACTCCACCGTCTAATTCCGGCGTGTTTTCGCGGTTGCCTTTTATAGCTAAAAGCGTAATGATATCAGAGTTTGGCTCAGGCTTGCTGCTCCACATGAATTTCGCATTGCGCAATTCTTGACTCATCATTTGAGCGATTTCAGGACGAGCGAGGTAGGCGTTCACTTTCGCTGTATCACGAATCAATGAATAACCAACACGCGGTCCTTGCATAGCCATTCCAGTTTCACTCACCATCGGGCGGAAAACTTCAAACAATGGATTGTTAGTAGAGAGCACATCTGAAGAATCGGTCGCTACAGAATCTGCCGGTGCTTCGACATCCTCAATGGCTAAATCGCTAAAATCTGGAGTTTCGTCAACCGTTTCTGTAGTTGCTTTCTCACCTTCCACAAGGTCGCGAAGTTTATCGTTTGCTGAAACTAAGAACGGAAGTACCTCCGCTCCTTCGTACATATTCCAGAACTGCAATTCTGCGGTAGACTGAAGAAGTTTCTGAACACGCGCCGGATCTTTAACACCCGGTAGTTCCACTAAAATACGTCCAGTTCCCTCAAGGCGCTGAATGTTCGGCTGTACCACACCAAACTGGTCGATACGTGCACGCAAAACGGTAAATACGTTGGCAATTGCAGCCTCAACATCGCGACGAATTTCCGCTTGTACGGCATCGTTTGCGGCATTGAAACCTACTTTATCCGTCATTTCCGGCGTACCGAAAAGCGAAGCGTCGCTCAACAACAACCCACCACCTGTTTCTGCGCTGATTTTGTCAAACTCCGCAAAAAACGTGTTCAAATAGTTGTTTTGACCTTGGCTCTGCGCGACGTCAGTATTCGTGATTGCTTGAGTAAAGCGCGGGTCTTGGGCATTTGCCACTAAACCTTTCAATACGTCTTTAACACTCACTTCGAGGATGACATTCATCCCTCCTTTGAGGTCAAGACCAAGGTTCATTTCCTTCTTCTTCACTTCGCCATAGGTAAACCCGAGTAACGGATAGACCTCTTGCGACATCATACTGTCGAGATAAGCCGACTTAACATTTGCATCTCCTGCGGCGAATGCCTCTGCATCGCTAGCGACGTTGTTCGCGACCCATGTGAACGAGAGCTGGTATAATGAAGCCAGACCTAGTGCAATCGCGAAAACGGTAATTAATCCTTTGTTCTGCATCCTGATGGATTGTTTCAGTTTTTCAATAACGCGCAAATATAGGCAGTTCAGGGTGCCTAACCTAAAGTTTTTTGTCCTAGCGAACATCTAAGTTTATCCTATCTTTGAGTACCTATGAGAAGAACCCTAATTTTCACGCTCGTTTTTCTGTTTTTCGGCCTATTGAGTTACGGCCAAAGCAACCGCCTTAATTTTGATTGGACTGCGGGACCTACTGTAAATGCTGGAGGCACCAACATTCCGTACCCTTTCATGGGTGGAGCAGATTTGCCACAATGGTCAAAGGTCGATCTAAATTTAGACGGCACAGAAGATTTAGTTGCATTCGATCGACAAGGCGGGCGGTGGATCACATTTATTGCTGAAAACGGGACTTGGGTGGGCAAACCTGAATATGCATCCGCGCTTCCAGCAGTGAAAAATTGGGCTTTATTCAGAGATTACAATTGCGACGGTAAAAAAGATCTTTTCGCCTACGTTTTAGGAGGAATAGGTGTTTGGGAAAATACGAGCACGACCGACTCTTTAAGTTTCACTTGGGCATTGACCACGAATTACTTAACCACTAGTGCCGGTGGCACAACCACCAATCTTTACAACTTCAGCAGCGATATACCGGCCATTTCAGATATCGATGATGATGGCGATATGGATGTGCTCACCTTTGGGCAGAGCGCAACCGTCAATTGGCACGAAGGCCTTACCGCATGTGGACTTGACTTCACGCTAAATACGACTTGTTGGGGCCGATTCGAAGAAAACCTCAGCTCCAACGACCTTACCTTAAACGGATGCGCGGGCGTTCAAAAACTTGAATTCACTCAGAAAACTTCTGGCGGCATGCATGCCGGATCTTCGTTGCTGGTACTTAACCTCAACGGTGACTCACTCCAGGATGTACTGATTGGCGATGTGAGTTTTACAAACCTCGTAGCCGCTTACAACGGTGGGCACATCGATAGTGCCTTTATGGTGGCGAAGGATACGCTATATCCAGTGGCACAACCCACCGCTATTGAATATTTTCCGGCGGCTTTTTATGAGGATATCAATTTTGACAATGTGCCGGATTTAATGGTCAGCCCTAATTTGAATGGGTCACAGAATACTAAAAACAATTGGCTCTATCCAAACAACGGCACGGTCAATAATCCCAGTTGGGGAAGTATAGATTCCGCTTTTTTAGTCAGCGAGATGCTCGACATTGGCTCCGCAGCAAAACCTACCCTTGTGGATATTGACTTTGATGGCGATTTGGATTTAGTTGTCGGTGGTAAAGGATTGTACACCGCTCCCAGCACCTACAAGAGTCGTATGTTCCTCTATACAAACACGGGCACCAATACCAGCCCAATCTTCACCTTAACGGATACAGATTTAGCCAATGCCGGCTACAACAACTTAGGTGAAAGCCTCAGTCCTACCTTCGGTGATCTCGACGGAGATTATGATCCAGATATGATCGTCGGCACGGAAACGGGCCAATTATTTTATTATGAAAATACGGGCAACTTTACTGCCCATAGCTATACCTATCGCGGAAGCCTACAATCCATTGATGTGGGTAATTTCGCCGCGCCTACCCTCGGAGATATTGACGGAGATGGTGATTTGGATTTATTAGTGGGTAACGAGATTGGTACTATTGCGTTTTATGAATTTACGGGCACCCTGCCCAATGCCTTCACACTTGTGGATGCCGCATGGGCGGGAATCGACATGACCAGTCCACAGGCACCGGACGGCTATTCCGCACCGGCAATTGTCTATGGATCCGACACCACCCTGCTTATAGGATCGGAAAGCCTCGGCGTCGTGCAGAAGGACAGTCTACGTACAATCATGAGTGGTGTAACGGCGCTGGATGTAGTCTTCGGTGGTGGAACTACTACCTCGTCGACACGTGAGGCAACGCCATTCGGCGGTTCGAAACGCAACGGCAGAACGCAGATCGTATTCAGTAAAGATGAATTGACGAGTGCAGGCGGGATTTACGGGCAATTGAAAACCATCGGATTTGAATTAGGCACCAATGCTAGCCTCTATTTAACGCAAGGTTTTGATATCAAAATGACACACGTCACGGACACAACGCAAACCACTTTCATTACACAAAACCTTCAATCCGTCTACAGCGGTATTCGCGTGATGACCACTGGCTGGAACGACATTCCTTTAGATGTGCCTTTTACATGGAATGGCACAGATCATCTGCTGGTGGAGATTTGCTTTTCAAAACATGCCCAAACGGGCGATATTCCGGTTAAACTTCAAACCACCTCGTTCGCAAGCATGCGCTACGGGGATATTACAGGCTGGAACGGCATTACGAATGACGGATGTCAAATGCCCTATGGTGGTCGCTCTACTCAACGTCCTAACATGCGGTTTAATTTGCGCCCGACCCTTCGCAATGCGGATACGCATTTCCTTGCCTCTGGAGCTCGCCTCCATCCTGCTGTTGGGGATTTAAATGCGGACGGGTACCCAGACGTAATCCTTGGGAACATGAGTGGCGGACTGCATTACTTTCAGGGTAAAGCCTTTAGTGACATCGCTATTGAAGAAATCCCCACGGCTCCCGTAAAATGCTTGATTTACCCTAACCCTACTCAAGGTATTTTCCAATTTGAATGCACGGACAATCGCGTTACTGTTGCGCACATCTATTCCCTCGAAGGACGCTTGCTTGGCGCTATTCCGGCTGGAGGCAGGAATGAGTTCGCACTCGCCAGTGGCATGTACCTTGTTGTCTTTGAAATGGAAGACGGCGAGCGCAATGTTGAGCGCTTAATTGTTCAATAATGACAGATACGGAATTCCAGCGCAACGCTACCGTAGTTTTATTCGACGGCCCTTGCACCCTCTGCAATAAAAGCGTGGATTGGATTCACTCTAGAGATTTCTATGACACTTTCACTTTCGCCTCATTAACTAGCGAGTGGGCCAAGGCACATTTACCGGAACACCTTAAACATGAAGATTCTGTTGTTTTGTATGTAAACGGCCAATTTTATATCCGCTCAAAAGCTGCCTTGCTCATCCTTGAGCGACTTCCCGGCTACCGTTGGACGCGAATCTTTAATTTAGTTCCGACCTTCTTGCGCGATTTCATTTACAGAATCATCGCCAAAACACGGTATCGATTATTTGGTCAAGGCTATTGCACCTTCGTCTCAGGCGAGAGAATGCTCAAGTAATCCGAAAAAATTTAACATAAAAAACCCCCCGGGCGCTCCGCGCCCGGGGGGTTGTATTTTTTTGGCCCTGTGGGCTTATAGATTTTCGTCTAGTGCACCATTCATCTTACGAACGGCAGCGGCAGAAGCTTCAAACTTCTCCTTCTCGTCAGTACTGAGATCAAACTCCACTACTTTTTCCCAACCGCTTTTACCTATAATGACTGGAACACCAATACAGATATCGTCTTGTCCGTATTCACCATTGAGCAATACTGAACAGGGGAACATTTTCTTTTGATCGCGTACGATACTCTCAACCAACTCTGCACCGGCAGCACCTGGCGCATACCACGCAGACGTTCCAATCAGCTTGGTTAATGTCGCACCGCCTACCATAGTCTCTTGAACCACTTGCTCTTGCTGCTCCTTAGAAAGGAATTGAGTGACAGGCATGCTGTTATAAGTCGCGTGGTCGATTAATGGGATCATTGTAGTATCGCCGTGTCCACCTATAACTTGTGCCTGCAAATCGTTTGGAGAACATCCCAATTGCTCCGACAAACGGTACTTAAAGCGCGCTGAATCTAGAATACCTCCCATACCGATGATGCGGTTCTTTGGCAATCCAGAAGTTTTCGACGTCAAATACGTCATGGTATCCATTGGGTTAGAAATCACGACAATGATGATTTCCGGGCTAAATTTGATCAAATTTTCCGTAACCATCTGAACGATTTTCGCATTGGTTCCAATCAACTCTTCACGAGTCATACCGGGCTTACGCGGAATACCAGAGGTGATTACTGCAACTGCAGAACCGGCTGTTTTACTGTAATCATTTGTTGAACCAACGACCTTCGAATCGAATCCATTCAAAGTTGCAGTTTGATTCATGTCCATGGCCTTACCTTCAGCAAATCCCTCCTTGATATCAAGCAGCACAATTTCTTCCGCCAATTCGCGGCGAACCATGTTATCTGCTACTGTAGCACCTACGTTTCCGGCGCCTACAACAGTAATTTTCATATGTCTCTGGTTTTAAGTTAAAATGGTTCTACAAATGTACATCACAGCAGTCGGTTACCACAGCCTAGATAGAGAATTCCGCTTAGGTTTTGATGCCCATTATTTAAGCGCTGCGTTGTACCTTTGTGCCTTGGAAAAACCCCACAGACAATGATTGCATTGAAACTTATCGGAATTACCGTTGTGCTTTTAGGATTGGGATTCGCAGGAATCGCCATTAAGATATGGGCAAAGAAAGACGGCGAATTTGCAGGAACTTGTGCTTCTCAGAGCCCTTTTTTAAACAAAGACGGCGAAACTTGTTCGTACTGCGGTAAGGACCCAAACCAATGCGAAACGAAACTAGAGCAAGCTAGTTAACCGTATACTTTTCCCAGCCAGAGGTCTGTAATACTTCTATTTCACCAAATTTTGTTCCCACAATAAAATAGCCTTCCACCTCTGGAAAGCGGTCGATCATGGTCATCGCCCCCGTAACGCCCTTAATCATGCATGCGGTGGCTAAAGCATCTGCCGTTGTTGCATTCGGTGCGATAATGCTCGCGCTTAAAAGATTATGGACCACAGGCTGGCCTGTTTCAGGATCTATACTATGGACCACCTTCTGGCCATTTTCGTCTTGCCAATATTTACGATAATTCCCGCTCGTCGCTAAGGACATACTGTCCAATTCTACAATCGTTTGAAATTGCCCCAAAACACGTTCCTCTGTGGGTTCCTCAATTCCGATACGCCATTTCCGGCCTCGAACATTTGTGCCTTTGCACCGCACCTCGCCACCAATCTCAATCATGTAATTTGAAACGCCCACATTTTTCATAAGATTCGCAACTACATCAACAGTATACCCTTGTGCTATTGCGTTAACGTCTAATTCATAACCTTCCGGCAGTGCATATTTCTCCATCATACTTCCCGGGCGATGAGCGACCAGACCTTTGTAGCCAACGTAGTTCAAAAGGCTGTCCACATTAATCGAATCCTTGTGCGTTCCACCCGAAAAACCCCAAGCTTTGATCAATGGTGCTAACGTGATATCAAAACTACCGTCGGTAAGCTCACTCAGGTAGATCGACCGCAAGATCACACCATGAAAGTCATTACTCAAAAAGAGCGAATCTCCCCTATTTAAGGCAGAGATTTCACTATTCTCAACCCATAAGCTCATTTGCTGGTCCATAGATTCGAGAATGGAATCAATATCTCGGCGGTAATCCACACCTTCTGGAACCAAATAACTAATACTAAAAGTGGATCCCTGCGCAGGACCTTGGTTGGTCATTTGAACCAATTCAGGATTGCTAGAACAAGATCCCAGCAACACTAGAACTATTAGGGCAATACATTTCTTCATAGTGTGAAAATAAAAAGCCGCTCCATATGGAGCGGCTTTCGGTCTATTATTTTTCGATTATCCACCGAAGTCATCAAAGCTGACATTCTCTGGCGGTACACCAAAGTCGTCCACCATCTTGAGTACCGCAGCATTCATCAAAGGCGGTCCACAGAAGTAAAATTCAATGTCTTCAGGAGCATCGTGGTGGTTCAAATAGTTATCAATCACAGCCTGGTGAACGAAACCTACGAAACCGTCGCCTTCAGCGTCCATACTATCTTTCGCACTCCAGTTATCTTCTGGCAACGGCTCGGAAAGTACCAAGTGGAATTTGAAATTAGGGAACTGCTCTTCGATTTGACGGAAATCTTCCAAATAGAAGAGCTCACGCTTAGAACGTCCACCGTACCAATAACTCACCTTGCGGCCTGTTTTCAGTGTATGGAACAAATGGAACAAATGCGAGCGCATTGGTGCCATACCTGCACCACCACCGATGTAAAGCATTTCAGAATCCGTCTCCTTAATAAAGAATTCGCCGTAAGGGCCGGATATAGTAACCTTGTCTCCTGGCTTCTGATCAAATACATACGAAGAACAAACACCCGGATTCACGTCCATCCATCCGCCAATCTTGCGGTCAAACGGTGGCGTAGCAATACGGATATTCAACATCACGATATTTCCTTCTGCCGGGTGGTTAGCCATAGAGTAGGCACGGAATAACGGCTCTGGATTCACCATTTTCAGGTCCCAAAGTTTGAATTTATCCCACTCCTCTTTGAACTCATCTGGTGCTTTACCCAATTTCGGATGAGAAGTAATATCAATATTTTTAAAGTCTACAGTAGTTGAAGGCACGTCAATCTGAATGTATCCACCGGCTTCAAAATCCAAGTTTTCACCTTCAGGCAAACGGACGACGAACTCTTTAATGAACGACGCCACGTTGTAATTGCTCACTACCTCACATTCCCACTTCTTGATACCGAAAATCTCTTCCGGTACTTTTACGGTCATGTCGTTTTTCACTTTAATCTGACATCCTAAACGCCAGTTGTTCGCAATCTCTTTACGGTTAAAAAAACCTGTTTCAGTCGGTAGAATCTCGCCTCCACCTTCGGTGACTTGACACTTACACATACCACAGGTACCACCACCACCACACGCAGATGGCAAGAAGATCTTTTGGCTACTTAAAGTGGTCAGCAGGGTTGTGCCTGATTCCACCTCAACATCGTCGCCATTAATATTCAATTTTACCGGTCCGCTCGGAGATAAGCGCGCTTTCGCTTGCAATAGAATAGTTACCAATAAAAGGATCACTACTACGAAAACGACTACCGATGAAAAAATTACTGTGCTAGATAAAAACATAGCTGCCTCTAATTATAATTTAATACCCATGAAGCTCATAAATGCGATTCCCATCAATCCAGTGATGATGAAAGTGATCCCTAGACCACGCAAAGGAGCTGGAACATTCGAATAGCGGATTTTCTCGCGGATGGCTGCAATAGCAACGATAGCAAGGAACCAACCGACACCAGAACCCAAACCGTAAACGGTTGCTTCTGCAATGGTGCCAAAAGCTCGCTCTTGCATGAACAGTGAACCGCCAAGAATAGAACAATTCACAGCGATAAGCGGCAAGAAGATACCCAATGCACTGTACAGAGCCGGAGCAAATTTCTCAACGATCATTTCAATCAATTGAACCATAGAAGCGATAACCGCGATGAACATAATGAATGAAAGGAAGCTTAGGTCTACTTCTTCAAATCCTGCACCCAACCATTTACCTAAGGCACCCGGTTGCAATACATAGTTCTCTAATAACCAGTTTACCGGTAAGGTGATGACCAGTACAAAAGTTACAGCAATACCAAGACCAACAGCGGTCTTAACAGTTTTAGAAACTGCCAAATACGAACACATACCTAAGAAGTAGGCGAAAATCATGTTCTCGATAAAAATCGATTTGACAAATAAGTTAATTAGTTCTTGTCCCATGTCGGCTTAGTTTTCTTCGATGAGTTTGGTGTTCTTCGCGCGTTGCGCCCATATAATCATACCTACTACGATCAATGCCATAGGAGGGAATAGGAAGAATCCATTGTTGGCGTAGAATCCAGTTCCTTTATCCAGGTCGATGTACCAGCTCAATGGGATGATTTGTTTTCCCAATAACTGACCTGAACCCAAAAGCTCGCGCACAAACGCAACTGCAATTAGAATGACAGCATAACCTATAGAGTTTCCAATACCGTCAAGGAATGCTTTCCAAGGTCCATTTCCTAAAGCGAAGGCTTCAAAACGTCCCATGATGATACAATTCGTAATGATCAAACCAACAAATACAGAAAGTTGCTTACTTACGTCATAAGCAAAAGCTTTCAAGAATTGGTCAACGAGAATTACCAAGGAGGCCACTACCACCAATTGAACGATAATACGGATACGGTTAGGTATGAGGTTACGAATCAATGAAATGATGACGTTACCTGCAGCTAAAACGAACATCACAGAAAGTGACATTACAATAGCAGGCTCTAATTTAACCGTGATCGCCAATGCAGAACAAATACCCAAAACCTGCACAGTAATCGGGTTATTGTCGTTAAATGGATCTTTTAATAGTTGTCTATTCTTCTTGGAGAACAACGACTCTTTAGTTTTTACTTCCGTGCTCATGGCTTAGTTGTTTTTGAAGTATTCGGCATAGGGAGCAAGACAATCTGCAAGCATGTCGTTCACACCATTCGAGGTGATTGTACCGCCTGAAATTCCATCTACCATGTAATCACCGCTAGAGGTTCCTTGCTTTACAACCGAGATCGATTGGAATAAACCCGCTTCAGAAATCTTCTTGCCTGGGAATTGATCCGTAAATACTGGAGTCGTGATTTCAGCGCCCAAACCAGGCGTCTCACTTTTGTGGCCAAAGTTAGCCCCAACCACAGTATTTCCATCTGATTCTAAACTTACAAAGCCCCAAACTGGTCCCCAAAGCCCTTTACCGCGTAAAGGAATGATGTAATAATTCTCACCACCCTTATTGGCGACATACAAAGGCACTTCACGTTCCATATTTCCTGCTTTAACAGCACCAGCCATATCCACATTAAAACCTGTTTCGCGATCGGTACTAACAACCTGGCCTGCTTTGATGGTCAGGACTTCTTTAATAACCTCGTCGTAGGCAGTTTGTGCCTCACTACGATCTACTATCACGCCAACAGAGCCTAATATGCTTTGCATTTTCTCTTGCTTGACGTTGCTTTCTTGTTTTGATTTGAGGCCCAATGAGGCACCTGCTAATAATACCGCTACCACAACTACCATGATGGTAGCGAAGGTGTATGTATATGCATTGCTATTAACGTTCATATTCTAGAGATTAGGCGTTAGCTAAGCGTTTAGCGCGACGTTTTACGTTCGCTTCAACTACGTAATGATCAATCAATGGAGCCATCACATTCATGAATAGAATGGCCAACATGATACCTTCTGGATAGGCAGGATTAAATACGCGAATCATGATTCCGAAGAAACCGGCTAAGAAACCATAAATCAATTTTCCTGTTGCCGTTTGAGAAGCACTTACAGGATCGGTTGCCATGAAGACCATACCGAACATGAAGCCTCCCAACATCAACTGATGTAAAGGATTTAATCCCATAAACTCATTTACTGCGAAGGCGCTGAAAATAGCCGCCATCACAAAACCTCCAATGAAGAAGCTGAGCATGATGCGCCATGAACCCACACCTTTGAATATTAAAAAGAGACCTCCTAGTAAAATTAAAGCTGCAGAGGTTTCACCAATAGAGCCCGGGATGAGTCCTAAAAATGCATTCATCAATGAATACGTTCCTTCAGGGCCAAACTGCGCCATTACGGTTTCAGTTGCTGGATTACCCATGCCTTGTCCTACAGTTGTTGCGAGGTCCCCAAGTGCTGTTGCACCAGAATAGCCGTCAACCAATTGGCCACCGTCGGCTGAAGTAGTGTTGATCCACACCTTATCCCCTGACATCCATGTAGGATAAGCAAAGAAGGCAAAGGCGCGCGCTGTAAGAGCTGGGTTTAACAAGTTCATCCCTGTACCACCAAAAACCTCTTTACCAATCAATACGGCGAAGATGGTACTCACCGCCACCATCCACAATGGGATATCTACGGGCATAATCATAGGAATCAATAAACCTGAAACCAAGAAACCTTCGTTTACTGGGTGGTTGCGTTTCCATGAAAAATAGATCTCCACTCCCAAACCAGCAGCGTAGGTTACAGTGATCAAAGGCAACATTTTAAGTGCACCGAAAATCACATTATCGAGTAACGAACTTTCTTCACCGAAAGCACCGAAATGCAAACGTCCTATGTTCCACATTCCGAAAAGAAGTGCAGGAACCATAGCGAAGATTACGGTCACCATCGTGCGTTTTAAATCAATAGCATCACGGACGTGTGCACCGGAGTGCGACGTATGGTCCGGAACGAATGCCATCGTCTCCAAAGCGTTGTGTAATGGATATAACAAGTTTCTCTTGCCATCTTTTTCAACAAGCGGTCTAGTCTGGTCGAATATGTTTTGTACAAACTTCATAATATGGCGTATTACATCATTTCTTTTCTGAGTTCATTCAAACCGTCACGTACGATTTGCTGCAGCGGCAATTTTGAAGTACAAGCAACTTCCGCTAGCGCGAAATCTTCTGGTACGACTTCATATATACCTAACTGCTCCATCTTTTCAATGTCTTTGATTAAGATGGCACGAAGCAACTGCTGAGGAAAAATATCCATTGGAATGAATTTTTCATACTCACCGGTAACAACGAAGGCGCGTTCTTCACCGTGCATGTTGGTATCGAGATCATATTCGCGGTTCGGGAACAACCAGCTCCAGAATGCGCGGTTCGTTGAGAATTTTCCGAATCCGGGTAAAACCCATCCGAAGAATTCAGTTTGATTTCCTTCAGGAATAGCGGTAAGCTGTGTTTGACCGAAACTGAGGAAACCGTCTTTTTCAATTTTTGTACCTGTGAGTACATCTCCAGCAATGACTCGAGAATTATCCGTATTGACATTCGCCGATAAAAATTGTGTCAATGACACACCTTGTAACGCCGTTGCATAACCTGCATTCATTGTCTTAGAGCCCGCTAACGCAATGCGGTATTCTGGACGGTACTCTCCGCTTTCAAAAGCAGCACCAATAGTTGGGAGGTCAATGGCATTGACCGTCCAAACAATCTCACCTTTATTCAAAGGAGCCGTTTGCGCAATCTGTGTTCCGACGAGCCCTTTAGGATGTTTACCTGAAAAAGTGATGTGCGTTGCATCAAGCGACTGAAGTGCTTCGATTGGCGCCTTATCAGAATCGTGACTCACGTACACTGTACCTTCTGTCATCAGCTTCAAGGCCTTTACAGCCGTTGCAATGGATTTCTCTTTGCCTTCAAGTTGGTAGGCGAGATCTCCAGCAAGGGGACCGCTCTGAATACCATTAATGAAGATGGCACGCGGTTTTTCCGACATACCGGCGGCAACACCGTAAGGACGAGAAGTAATAAACGCACCTACACCCGTAGATGCAAAATGAGCAGCCGCAGCATCACGAGTTGCGCCAGAAAAACTGAAGGCACCGTGGTCTGCGTAAGAACATTCTGTATCTGCTAAAATCAAAACGGCTAAGATTTTGCGCTTTGCACCGCGCTTTACCTCAGCCACTTCACCAGAAACGGGAGAACATATTTTTACTTCAGGTCGATCTTTATCGAAGAATAAAGTATCACCTGCTTTGACTTGTGTTCCTGCTTTTACGACCAACTTTGGTGTAATGCCAGGAAAATCTGAGGGAGTCACGGCGTAAGTTGAGGCAGTAATGCGGCCCAAATCTGTTTTGGGAGCGCCGCCAACTAACTTAATATCATGACCCTTGCGAATCTTAAAGGTTTGAGACATCGTACTATAAGATGATTTTGGGTTGCAAAATTAGGATACGTGTTTCATTTAGCCTTAAGAATTCGAGACTAATTGTACCTTAGACACCAATATTTATGAATATGTCTGTTAATAAGTCCGTGACGTTTGTCATTCTACTGATTTCAAGCCTTCTGAAGGGTCAAGTATTGAAAGACACTGTGGCTTTTGAATACCTCAAAACGGTTCAAATTGCACCCATTGGTGCGCCCTTAGACTTTCCTGCCTACGAATTAGGTGTGAAAAATGGTCTAGAATTCAGTTTTGACGATATGGCGTACGAATGGAACAACTATGCGTATAAGATTTACCATTGCACGAAGGAATGGGAAAAATCGGACCTGCTGATTAATCAGTATCTCGATGGTTTTGACGGGAATTACCTCAATGACTTCGCTATTAGCGTTGGAACTTTTGTGCCCTACACGCACTATTCACTCCGCATCCCGAATGCGAATGCCCGACCTCGTATCAGTGGCAACTATGTACTTGAAGTGTATCAAAACGATGACCCTAACGATCTCATCATTCGCCGGCGCTTCATTATATATGAGGATTTAGTCATGCCGTCTGTTCAAGTGTTGCGTGCAGCAGATTTAACCAATTTCTCCACCCAGCAGATGGTTAATGCAAAGGTGGCTTTGGCCGGTTATCCCGTACAAGATTTTTTCCAAGATTTAGATTTGAGCATCTTACAGAATAGACGTTGGGACAACGCATTGAACCGCTTGAAACCTACCTTCATTAATGACGGAATGTTGGAGTACAATTTCTTAGGTGAATATGCCTTTGAAGGCGGAGTAGAATTTCACTCCTTTGATACCAAGCGTTTAAATCAGGTGGGTATGGGCGTGAAAGTCTCGCGTTTAGATACCTGCTGGTCCGTTTACCTCGAAGAAAAGAAGAACCGAAGCATTTCCGTGTACAGTTTTCAGAATGATATTAATGGACGCCGTTTGATTCAAAGAGCAGATGTTGGGAATCCCGACTTAGCGGGTGATTACTGCTGGGTAGATTTCTTTTTAGAAAGTCCAGAGCTGGAAGTACCCGTTTATGTTTATGGCCAACTAAGCAATTGGAAATTGGACCCTGAATTTGAACTCACTTACGATTACAATAAACAGGCCTACACAGGGAAGGTCCTCCTAAAACAAGGGTATTATAACTATATATTTGCTCATCCGAACGAAAATGGCGGCGTAAGTTCTGCCTTGACGGAGGGTACACATTGGCAAACTAAAAACGATTACACCTTAATAATGTACAACCGTGGCATGGGATTGCGCTACGATCGTATTATTGGCTACTTAAAACCATCAACCGCTTTATAATGAAAAAACTACTTTCCTTCGCACTACTTTTAGGCACTTTCAACGCATTTTCATGGGGGTTAACAGGGCATAGAATAGTTGGTCATGTCGCCATGGATCATTTAAATCCAGAGGTCCGTTCGCACATTTTAGAAACATTGGGTGGCGAAGATCTTGCCCAAGTATCGAACTGGATGGACTTCATCAAATCTGAACCGTCGTACGACAGTTTGAACGCTTGGCACTATTGCACGGTGGAATCTGTCGACCACCTAGACCACCACGAACACCCTGACAAAGGAGATGTTTGGATGGCCATCGATAAATTCCTCAACGAAATTACTACCCAAGAGTACAGCGTAGATGAAGCCTTTGCCTTACGCGCCCTGGCCCACCTTATTGGCGATGTGCACCAGCCGCTGCACTGTGGCAACGGTACGGACATGGGCGGAAACCAAGTCAAAGTCAAGTTCTTCTGGGAGAGCTCCAACCTGCATCGCGTATGGGACAGCGGACTCATCGATTACTGGAAAATGTCGTACACCGAATACTCGACTTGGATCATGAGCACCGTTACTCCGGAACACATTCAATCGTGGAAGGGCACAACCACCAAGGATTGGGTACGGGAAAGCGTTGAAATGCGCGAGCAGTGCTACTCCACTATGGGCGATCCCGAAAGAATGGGCTACCGCTATGTGTACGACAATACTGAACTGTTGCACTTGCGATTGGCTCAAGCAGGCGTGCGCCTCGCGGACGCCCTCAACCAAGCCTATGCCGCACGAGGCTGAGAAAAATTTTTGGCACCATAAAAAAAGCCGCCCTCGGGGCGGCTTTTTTTATGCTTCAGTAGCCACAAGTTCGAGCAGCTTTACGATGACATCGGTCGCGCTCTCCATATCCTGTAGGCTCACAAATTCATAGGGGCTGTGAAAGGCGTGCTCCCCAGCAAATATATTGGGGCAAGGAAGGCCCATGTAACTGAGCTTCGAGCCATCTGTACCGCCACGGATTTTTGCTTTGCGTACAGGTAAGCCACAGGCTTCAATCGCACGTTCAGCATAACCAACCACATGAGGGTGTTTATCCAAAACCTCCTTCATGTTCCTGTATTGCTCAGAAATTACAATTTCATAAGACGTTCGTTTCACAGCCTTTGAGGCTTGCTTGGCAAGGGCTTCAAGCAATGCAGCATAATCTTCCAACTCTGTGGCGTCAAAGCTGCGGAGTAACATAGTAATACGAACCTCTTCTACACCTCCTGAAATTTCATACGGATGGACAAAGCCTTTCTCGCCTTTTGTCGATTCCGGTGACCATTCCTGACGTGGCAACAAGCTCAAGAATACTCCTGCGGCTTTTAATGCATTGCCCATTTTCTTAAAGGCAAACCCGGGATGGGTATTAGCACCACGAAATATGATCGTCGCACCATCTGCAGAGAACGTTTCATCTTCTATGGATCCTTTGGTTGCACCGTCCATTGTATAGCCAAATTGGGCTCCTAATTTTTCTAGATCCACATGATCAGCCCCACGGCCAATTTCTTCATCGGGCGTAAATAAAACCTTCATCGTCGCATGCGGCAAATCGGATTTCATCAGTACTTCAACAGCCGTCATGATTTCTGTGACGCCAGCTTTATTGTCCGCACCAAGCAGTGTGGAGCCGTCGGACGTCACAATGGTGTGGCCTTTCATCTCCTTTAAAGCACCGAAATCGTTCGGAGAAATAACTATGCCGTCCTTAGGGAGTTTAATCTCACCACCGTCGTAATTGTGATGCAGAGTAGGAACTACGCCAGCACCAGAATATTCAGGCGAGGTGTCCATATGCGCACAGAAGCAAACCGCTGGTGCACTTTCATGGCCAGGCGATGCCGGTACGGTAGCGTAGACGTAACCTAATTCATCCATGTGCGCATCGCTTACCCCCATCGCAAGCAATTCATCGACGAGCACACGTGCTAAATCCTTCTGCTTTAATGTCGAAGGCACAGTGGGACTGTGCGGATCACTTTGCGTATCTATTTGAACATACGTTTGGAATCGCTCAAGAAGGGTTGGGTATTTCATCTTTTATTTTGAATGTAAAGTTGCCGGCGCGAACAACGTGCGAACGGCGGTTTCAATAACTATGCGCAAATCCAGTAAAAAGGACCAGTGTTCTATGTAGTAGACATCGGCACGGATACGCTCTTCAAGCATTTCAGGGCGTGCCGCAGATCCGCCACCGCGTAGGCCTCTGGCCTGCGCTAAACCGGTTAGGCCTGGTTTGGCCCAATAACGAATTTTATATGTGGCCACAGATGCGGCATAGGTTGCCCCATCCCCTGCCGTATGCGGACGCGGCCCCACCATGGACATTTGCCCAAAAAGGACGTTGACCAATTGTGGCAACTCGTCCAATCCCGTTTTTCGCATCCAGCGCTGAAAGACATTACTTTCACCTGCACTATTCATGGTTTTGAATTTTAAAACCGTAAATGGCTTACCCGACAATCCTTCTCGACGTTGACTGAAGAGCGGCCATCCAGCTCCTGTGACTAAAAGCGCAAGAGCGAACAGCGGAAACAACCAAAGCCCAATGGTAACGAGAAGTAGTAGGGAAGTAAATACATCAAAAATGCGCTTAAGGAAGGCATTGGACCAATTAGAAAGAGGTTCTCGACGGTGAGAAAAGAGCGGGATGCCTTCGAGATTTTCCAGGAACATTTGCCCTGCATATTTTGGCCCCATATCAGGTAAGAACCGAAACCGCATACCCGCGCTCAAAGCGTGACCAGTAGCAGCTTCATAACCAGAGGTACCCGGGGCGTGAGCACAGATAAGTTCATCTGCGGCTGTCATTTTTTCTTCGAAAGTACCTTGGTACGACCAACCCAATTCCGGGCGTAGTTCAGTGAGCGTGCGTAACGCTTCTGCCGTGGCGTGCGTACCGGCCAAGACATATGTCCGTTGCCATTTACCGCGTGCCATTTGGTTTCTTAGGTATTGCACTAAGAACAATCGGTACAACCATGCAATCCCATAAAGTAGTGAGAAATAGCTCGCGAGGAAGACACGGCTATAGTAATAGCCTTTTAAACCAACAACAATGATTGCGAGCATGGCGAATTGCGCTAAAGCAGCACGCAAAACGTTTGCGGTCACATTGCGCTGCTCCAAACCACTGGTGTAACTGAAAATACCTGACCAACGCCCAGCTGCATACCAGCTCACGACGGTCAACACTAAAAGCTGTAGGTAGTAGTTGTAGTACTCCGGGTTAGCGATGCGTAAGTCGTCGAAACGCCAATAGCCTATAGCTGCAAACAGCACCAACAATAAGGCGCTGTCCGCGAGCACCGTAACGAGTCGAAAGATATTTGTCCCTTGGTTTTGCATTTTCGTGGGCCAAAAGATACTTACTTTTACAACGATGAGCACTACCCAAAGCCCTATTGTCTATGCACCCGGAATTGGTCCGGACCGTGCTGCCCTTCTCGCTGAAGAGTTCGGGATACGGACGATGGCGCAATTCATGGAGCATTATCCCTTCCGTTATATAGATAAAAGCCAATTCCATACCATCCGCACACTCAACGCACACAGTGGTGATGTTCAAATAAAAGGCCAAATCACAAAAATTGAAGAATTGGGTGCGCCGCGACAACGACGATTGGTAGCCACGTTTACGGACGGAGAGGGTTATATAGAATTGGTTTGGTTCAAAGGCGCTAAGTGGGTTCGTAAAAGTTTGAAGCTGAATACGCCCACGGTAGTCTATGGAAAAGTCAATGACTTTAATGGAAAAAAAAGCTTGCCCCACCCTGAACTTTATGCCCCAACGGATGCTGAGGAATCTGCGGTAGAGCCGGTGTATTCCACGACGGAAAAACTGACCAAACGGGGGCTGAACTCCAAAGGTATCGCGAAGGTGATGAAAGCGGTCCTTAAAGCAGAATTGGCACAGGTAGAAGAGCCCTTTTCGGAGGCTTTTCGGACCAAAAACCAACTCGTTAGCAAAGTTCAAGCACTGACATGGATTCATTTCCCACCTTCTGCAAAGCACCTCGAGGCTGCTAAAAACAGAATAAAGTTTGAGGAATTTTTCTTCCTTCAATTGACACAACAACGAAATAAATTGCGTCAGAAAACGGCCATCAAAGGCTACACCTTTGAAGAGGTTGGCGCGGTTTTTTTAAGCTTTTATAACCACCACCTCCCGTTCGAACTGACCAATGCGCAAAAACGTGTGGTCAAAGAAATCCGTGGAGATGTGCGAACAGGAGCACAAATGAACCGCCTAGTTCAGGGGGATGTGGGCTCTGGAAAAACAATCGTCGCCTTACTCGCGATGCTCTTGGCTATAGACAATGGCTATCAAGCGGCCCTCATGGCGCCTACAGAGATTTTAGCAACCCAGCACTACAATGGCCTTAGAGAACTCTGTGAACCTGCCGGAATTACAGTTGAGCTGTTAACCGGGTCCACTCCTGCAGCAAAACGTGCGGAATTACACACTGCCCTGCAAGAAGGTCGATTGCAAATCCTGATCGGAACGCATGCGCTGATCGAACCCACCGTGAAATTTGCCAATCTTGGTCTTGCTGTGATTGACGAACAGCACCGGTTTGGTGTTGCCCAGCGCGCGAAGCTTTGGAAGAAGAATGAGCATCCGCCTCATGTATTGGTGATGACGGCCACCCCTATCCCACGAACCCTCGCTATGTCCGTCTACGGCGACCTCGATATTAGTGTTATTGACGAATTACCACCGGGACGAAAGCCCGTAAAAACCCTACACCTTTTCGACAAAAATCGACTCAAGCTCAATGGCTTTATGCAACGAGAAATAGCCGCAGGAAGGCAAGTGTATGTGGTTTTTCCTTTAATCGAGGAGAGCGAAAAGTTAGACCTTAAAAACCTTGAAGTTGGCTACGAACAGCTGCTGCGTGATTTTCCGCGACCGCAATACCAAATCGCCGTTGTACACGGCAGGATGACCGCCGCAGAGAAAGAAGGCGAAATGCAACGCTTCGCAAAAGGGAAAGCAAATATTATGGTCGCTACAACGGTCATAGAAGTTGGGGTTAATGTGCCCAATGCATCCGTAATGGTTATTGAAAACGCCGAACGTTTTGGATTAAGCCAATTGCACCAATTACGCGGCCGTGTCGGCCGCGGATCAGATGAAAGCTACTGCATCCTAGTCTCTTCCTTTAAACTTTCAGCCGATGCGAAAACACGCCTCGAAACCATGGTACGTACCACAGATGGCTTTGAAATTGCGGAGGTAGATATGCAGTTGAGAGGGCCGGGAGATTTAATGGGAACGCGTCAAAGCGGGCAGCTTCAATTCAAACTGGCTTCGCTACTAAACGACGGTGCAATTCTAGCCTGGACCAAAGGGGTTGTGGAACAGTTATTGCTCGATGATGCACAACTCAACCATCCGGATCATCAGGGCATTAAATCGCGCTGGATTGAACTTTATAAGGATCAATGGGGTTGGAATAGAATATCTTAATTCTCATGCCAAGTCGTATCCCAATTTTTCTGAAAGGTTACCACAAACTACTTCAGCACTCCGGTGGTTACGCATTTGTGCGGAAAAACCTCGTCAAACTTATTGGCTCCATTGTTGCTGTTCTGGGTCTTTTCTATGCTTTCGATGCTTGGATATTGGATATAGATTCTGCTATAAAGTGGGTAACGCTAGCTTTTAGCACGCCCGCATTGTTGGGACTATTTTTCGCAAGTGAGGTTAGTTTTGGTATCATCACCCCTGAACTACTTATTGTTTGGGCGGACGAAACATTAAAACCGCGTTGGATGCTCTTCTTCCTAGCCTCTTTGAGCTACAGTGCGGGAATTGCAAGTTACTTTATCGGCCGATTTTTACGTACTCGCAGCATCATTAGAAAGCGAATTTTGGAGCGCCATAAATCCACTTTGGACCAATTAAGAAACTTCGGAGGACTACTCATCATCCTCGCTGCGCTGACCCCCTTGCCCTACCCTATCGTATGTCAACTCTGCGGCCTGAACAGGTTCCCTTTCAAATATTTCGCATTGCTCACATTGGTACGTTATCTGCGCTTTGGAATCTACGGACTGGTTCTTTTCAACCTCTTCTAATTCAGCAGAAATAAGCCTTTGCGATTCTCCTGCAAAGTGTAACTTTGGCTTTCAATCAATTTTGACCCAATGAAGATTTCATACCGCTGGCTAAAGCGTTATTTACCTATAGATCTCAATCCAGAGCTGGTCTCTGAATTATTGACTGATACTGGTCTCGAAGTAGAAGGTTTAGAAGAAGTGGAGACTATTCCCGGTGGCCTTCGCGGGGTTGTGGTTGGAGAAGTGCTTACTTGCGAACAACATCCCAATGCCGACAGACTTCGCATTACTACGGTCAACATTGGAATGGAAGATGCGGTACAAATCGTCTGTGGCGCACCCAACGTAGCGGCTGGCCAAAAAGTCCCCGTTGCAACGGTAGGCACCACACTATACCCGGGTGGCGAGGAACTAAAAATCAAAAAAGGTAAAATACGCGGTGAAGTCAGTATGGGCATGATCTGTGCGGAAGATGAACTCGGTCTTGGGTCGGGTCACGACGGCATTATGGTTCTGGATGATTCTTTAAAACCGGGGATACCCTGCAGTTCCGTCTTTGATGTTGAAAGTGATTTCGTCTTCGAAATTGGCTTGACACCTAACCGCACGGATGCGATGGGACATATCGGTGTCGCCCGCGATTTACGTGCCGCAATGATTACCAAAGGAATGGATGCCCCGGAACTAGAAGAGCCCAAGCTCTTTGCGTCGGAAACAGCCCCCAACCCTATCGATTTAAGGATTGAAGACGAAGGCGGCTGTCCGTCATACCACGGCACCTTTATCGCCAACGTAACCATTGAAGAAAGTCCCGACTGGCTGAAGGAACACCTTGTAGCGATCGGACTCACGCCAAAGAACAATGCTGTAGATATTACCAACTTTGTGTTGCACACCTTTGGACACCCGTTGCATGCTTTTGATGCAGATGCCATTGAAGGGAATACGGTCATCGTACGTAAGGCAAAAACAGGGGAAAAGCTCACTACTCTTGATGAGGTAGAACGTGCATTGGACCCGCAGGATTGTGTGATTGCTGATGCTACGAAACCCATGTGCATTGCAGGCGTTTTAGGCGGCGCTTCAAGCGGCGTTACCCGCCAAACAAAGAATATCTACCTCGAAGGCGCTTATTTTGACAACGTTCGTGTTCGTAAAACGGCGAAACGTCATGCTATAAATTCAGACGCCAGCTATCGTTATGAAAGAGGTGTCGATCCAAACGCTACCGTTGACGCGCATGCTTATGCCGTTGCCTTGTTGTGCGAATTAACCGGCGGAACCGCAAGCACCAGAGACCATAAAGGCAAAGACCATTTTGAACGCGTCTTGATTGACTTTAGCCGTTCGAAAGTTTTAAAACTTATCGGGGTTGATTTGGACAAAGCGAAAATGACGCAAATCCTTGAGTTGCTTGATTTTGAAATCATTAGCATTGAGGGCGATTCATGGAAAGTTCTTGCGCCTACCTATCGGGTTGACGTTACGCGCGATGTCGATGTTGCTGAAGAACTACTTCGTATTTACGGCTTCAATGAAGTTCCCGTGCCGGATCAAATGCGCATAAGTGTTGCTCAGCACGATCCACGTCCTGAAAAAATAGAACGCAGTGTTCTTGACCAGTTAACCGGCAATGGCTTCTTCGAAATCATGAACAACAGCCTCGCAAAAGGGGCCGATTACACAACACTTCAGCCGGAAGTTTCCGCATCACTCATTGAAATGCTTAACCCGTTGAGTCTCGATCTCAATGTCATGCGCAATAACCTCCTTTTCGGTGGAATACAAGCCATTAGCTTCAATCAAAAGCGACAACAACCCAACTTAAGATTCTTCGAGCGCGGCAAAACTTACGGGAAAGGATCTAACGGCTACTATGAGAATACTCAGTTAGACCTTTTCGCAGCTGGCGCGCAACGTGAAGACTATTGGAATTCGGCCAGTCAACAGAACGATTATTTCTGGTTGAAAGGCATGCTAGAAGCTTTATTTAACCGATTGGAAGTATCCGTTTCATTTACCACCGCCGAACATTCACTTTACGGCGAGTTCGTGATCGTCAAATCTGGTAAATCTACATTGGGCCATCTAGGTACCGTACACCCAAAAGTTTTGAAGCATTTTGACATCAAAGGTGCCGTTGTTCATGCCAGCTTAAACTGGGAACAATGCAAAAACTTGGTACTGCGGGGTGGGGCTTCATTATTTGAAAATTTACCCAAATTCCCTTCTGTCCGCCGCGATATTGCCTTGCTTGTTGACCGGTCCGAACAGTACCAGAATTTGGAAGATTGCATCCGTCAAGTTGGTAAAGGTATATTGGTGAATACGTTCCTTTTTGATGTATACGAGGGTGATAAACTGCCCGCAGATAAAAAGAGTTATGCCATCGGTTTGATTTTCCAAGATGCCAACAAAACATTGAACGACAAAGCGGTTGACAAAACAGTCCAGCGCATCTTGGACCAATTGAACAAACGGACTGGCGCTGTTTTGAGGCAGTAGCATGATAAAAGTCGCCTGGGCGCCCATCTACCATCACCCGTTACCGGACAATCACCGTTTTCCCATGTCCAAATACAGCCTGTTGCCGCAGCAACTGCTGTATGAAGGAACGTTGAGCGAAGAGAACTTTTTTGCTCCAAGCCTGGCAACAGAAGCACAAATCCTTCGTACCCATTGCCCGCTCTATTTTCAAAGCTTATTGGATGGAAGTATAGACGGAAAAGCACAACGAAAAATTGGTTTCCCATGGAGCGAACAGCTCATTGATCGAGAGCGAACTATTGGACAAGGGACCATTAACAATGCATTATTCGCCATAGAATACGGATGTTCATTGAATATAGCAGGTGGCACACATCACGCTTTCTACGACCGCGGTGAGGGCTTCTGTATGCTCAATGACATCATGCTTGCAGCACATTACGCCCTTGATCATTGCGGCATATCGCGCATTTTAGTCGTTGACCTCGACGTACATCAAGGCAACGGCACCGCGGCAATGGCCGCAGACGAAGATCGAATTTTCACATTCTCAATGCACGGCGATAAAAACTATCCCTACCATAAAGAAACCAGTGATTTAGACCTGCCCCTTCCAGATTATATCGAAGACAAAACGTACCTCAGCTTGTTGAATGAAACCTTGGATGAACTCTTTGAAAAAGTGAAACCAGAAATGGTCTTCTTTCAGAGCGGAGTAGACGTGCTTGAAAGCGACAAGCTGGGACGTATGGGACTTTCACTAAATGGATGCAAAGAACGAGACATTTCCGTCATCTCTCGTTGTTATCGTCAGTCCATTCCACTGATCATAAACATGGGAGGCGGATACAGCCCCGAAATCAAAACCATCATTGAAGCGCATGCCAATACCTTCCGCACTTGTGTAAATTATTATCAATAGTGAATAAATTAATTCTCCTACAGCGCAATTAGCCAACTCAATGCTTGAACTTCGGGCATTAGATGTATTGCCCTAACATGCGTAGACTACAACTGCTTCTCGTTTTAACCTTTATTGGCCTTTCTTCTGCAGGACAAGGCTTGGGACAAATGGAGTCGAACCGTTTTAGTTACGTAAGTCTAGGACTAGGTTTTCCATATGTAAGTGGAAGAATTGCTTATGAGGCTACAAAAAACACCTACATTGAATTACAAGGACTGACTGACGGTGGAGGAATATGGAGAACAAACGTTTTCAACGATTGGCGAAGTATTAGTCTTATCAAAGCGATAGACATAAAGCCCTTCGCTAGCGAGGTACGGTTCGGGGCGGGTATTGTCCAAACTGCAGAAAGAATCAAACAACAGCAATCTAATACTTTTGGGATGGCACCTTCCTTGGGGTTTGCAACCACTATAAAGCCTAAATGCAGTATTTACGGCGCTCTTTATTACCCAATATCTCCTGCAACAAGCTTGACTACAGGAATTACTTTTGGACTCGAATATCGAATCGGTCGCTACGCAAAAGAAAACGGCCTCCACTCTCGTAAAGGCCGTCCTAAATTTTAATCGTAGCGTCGTTTTATGCGCTCAAAGTAGCACCAAGCGCATTATCATAAATCTCTTGGTAATCGCTTACGCTACCCCAATCTTCGTCATCAACACGAATACCTCCTTTGGTGACGTGTCCCATTAGGTCAAAATCACAGCCATTCAGCATCATCAAGTCGATGAACTTATCTTTATTTTCTTCACTAACCGTGACGAGAATTCTAGAAGCTGCCTCACCAAAAAGCACTGCATCTTTTCTGAATTCTGCTGGAAGAGTGATGTCAAAACCCAATCCTGAGGCAAATCCTTTCTCTAGCAATCCAACCCATAGACCGCCTTCGCTTAAATCATGTGCACTATTGAGTACGCCTTCACGAATCAACATCTGAACTTGTCTCTGGTTGGCATATTCTTCCTCCAAGTCAAAGTGTGGTGTTGAGCTGTTGGTAATACCATGAATGTTCACCAAATACTGTGACGAAGAAATATCCTCACGATTTGCGCCAATCATGAAAATCAAATCACCTTTAGTCTTGTAACTCAATGTGGTGATGAATTTTTTATCCTCAACCACACCAATCATACCAATGGTCGGTGTTGGGAATACGGGTTCAATTTTATCGCCAATCTGCGTTTGGTTGTAAAAACTTACGTTTCCTCCTGTTACCGGGGTTTCAAATTTTTCACATGCGGCACTCATCCCTTTGATCGAACCCACAAACTGCCAGTACACCTCAGGGTTATACGGATTACCAAAGTTCAAACAGTTCGTTACTGCGGATGGTATACCGCCTGAACAAGTAATATTTCTTGCTGCCTCAGAGACGGCCATTGCACATCCTACTTCAGGATCTGCATTCACGAATCTACTGTTACAATCTACGCTCATGGCAAGCGCTTTATCCGTGCCTTTTATGTTTACTACACCTGCGTCAGAAGGATCATTGGTCCCCATGTTCCGCGTACCCACCATACTGTCGTATTGCTCGTAAATGAATCGTTTAGAAGCAATGTTCGGTAGGGCAACCATTTTGGTAGCTACCGCTTTCAAATCTGCCGGTTCCTCAACGGTGGAAATATGAAATTTCTTGTATTCTTGGTAGTAAGCAGGTTCTGACCATTCTCTATGGTAGACCGGTGCGCCTCCGCCTAATACAGCGCTCTCTGCAGGCAAAGAACCTACAAGTTCGCCGTCCCAGTAGTAATTTACTGTTCCACCTTGGGTAACAACACCAATTTCCTCACATTCTAAATCCCACTTATCAAAAATATCAAGCACTTTCTGCTCTTTACCTTTCTCAACCACAATAAGCATACGCTCTTGAGATTCCGATAGTAAAATTTCCCAGGGCTCCATGTTTTGACGAAGCGGCACTTTATCCAACCAGATGTCCATACCGTGCTCACCTGATGCCGACATTTCACAAGAAGAACAAGTTATACCTGCTGCTCCCATATCTTGCATTCCTATTACAGCATCTGTAGTAGCCAATTCCATGGTTGCTTCTAGAAGCAATTTCTCCTGAAATGGATCACCTACCTGTACAGATGGAATATCTTCTGACGAATCTTCATCAAGGTCTTTTGAAGCAAACGATGCCCCGTGAATACCGTCTTTCCCGGTAGCTGAACCCACTATAAACACTGGATTTCCAACTCCTGAAGAGGTGGCAGATATTTCCTTACCCACTTCAACGATACCCGCAGAAAAGGCATTTACTAGTGGGTTTTGATGGTAACATTCGTCAAAGTAAACCTCACCGCCTACAATAGGAATACCAAAAGCATTCCCGTAATCGCCGATTCCTTTACTCACTCCTTTAACCAACCATTTCGTGCGATCTTCAGTAGGCTTACCAAAGCGCAAAGAATTAAGCTGTGCGATAGGGCGTGCACCCATGGTAAAAATATCGCGATTAATACCACCTACGCCTGTAGCGGCGCCTTGATAAGGCTCAACCGCTGAAGGGTGATTGTGCGATTCAATTTTAAAACAACACGCTAGGCCGTCGCCTATATCAACCAAACCGGCATTCTCCTCACCTGCCTCTACGAGCATGTGAGGGCCTTTCTTTGGCAATTTCTTTAACCAAACGATAGAGTTTTTGTAAGAACAATGCTCACTCCACATTACACCATAAACAGAAAGCTCAAGGTAGTTTGGAGTGCGTCCTAAAATCTCTTTGATTTTATCAAACTCTTCGGGGCGGAGGCCCATTTCTTGAGCCTGATCTAAAGTGGCAACAGCAGTGCTATTCATTATTGAAAAGAATTTGGACAAATTTAGGTATTCTTGTATCAACTCATTTGTATTCTATGCGCAATCTTTCCCACACTTTTGGCCGATTCTTTGTTTATAACCTCTTCTTCATCTTCACACTTAGCAATTGTACCCCCGCTGAGGAATTCGATGTTCTGTTGACCAACTTCGAATTACATTCCCCAACTGCTATTCCCGGTAAATTAGGCGAACGACCACAATTTTCGATTGGTATTAAGGACGGGAAAATAGCTTCAATTATAGACCACAGTGGAGGCCAGAAATACCCCGCAGCAAAATCGACGCTATCCTTAAATGGGCAGCACCTTTACCCCGGCTTCATCGACGCCCACGGACACCTGTTCGGCTACGCTCGCACCTTGAGCACGGTCAACCTCATTGGAGCTGCATCCAAGCAAGAGTGCATTGAGCGCATCAAAACATACATTCGTCTTCATCCGAATGAAGAGTGGATTATTGGGCGCGGATGGGACCAAAATGACTGGACCGAGCAACGCTACCCCTCAGCAAATGACCTTGCCGCCTTTTCTGAAAAATACGTTTACCTCACTCGAATAGATGGACATGCCGCTTGGGTAAACCAACCTGTGCTAGACGCCTTTTCAATTACCAACGAAATGAAAGTGGACGGCGGTCAAATTATGGACGGCATACTCATAGATAATGCCGAAACCTTGGTAACGCTGCCAAAATTGACCAATAGGTATTGGCGCACAGCCTTACTGCAAGCACAGGACAGTTTGGTGAAATATGGATTAACTGCAATGACTGATGCGGGACTTTCGACCCATCAAATCCTGTTGCTCGATTCGTTGCAAGAAGAGGGCAGCTTCAAATTATTCGTGAACGCAATGATCAGTAACCATGAAGAAGACCTTCAGTATTTCGAAAACCATGGCCCCATTGAGAAGCCCCTATTACGAGTAAAAAGTGTCAAAGCCTATCTTGACGGTGCCTTAGGTTCAAGAGGCGCACTTCTGCGCGATCCTTACCACGATTTGCCCGATCATTACGGCCTGCCATTGCTTAGCCCAGAGCAACTCGACGTCTTGCGTGAACGTTGTGTTCAGAACGGCTGGCAACTCTGTGTGCATGCCATTGGCGACAGCGCTCACCACGTTTTATTAGAGAGTTTCAATGAATTGGACACCATAGCAGACCTGAGGTTCCGTGTAGAGCACGCACAAATCATGACTCCGGAGGACAGTGCGTTCTACGCGCACCCCAACATCATAGCTTCCGTGCAGCCTACGCACGCTACAAGTGATATGTATTGGGCAGAAGACCGCCTGGGGCCACACCGTATACACCATGCCTACAGCTACAGAAGGATTTTTAATGCCGCTAATGAGAGGGTCGCCTTCGGTACTGATTTCCCTATTGAGCATATCGATCCCTTGGCTACATTTTTTGCTGCCACTACTCGTCAGGATAAAAACCATTGGCCTGAACATGGGTTTTTACCAGAACAAGCCATTAGTCCCGGCATGGCCATTGGCGCTATGACTCGCGAAGCCGCTTACAGCGCTTTTGGTGAAGACACTTATGGCTCCATAGCGATTGGACAAAAAGCAAACTTCACCCTGCTGAACACCAATCTTTGGAGCGAAGATGCTGCGTTGCGCGAAAGAACTCAAGTTGTCAAAACCATAGTTGGCGGCCAAGTACTTTATGATAGCAATTCTAATAAAGGTCGATAGTACATTTTTACTATATTGAACCTTCGCAATAACACACACTATTCCTAGAGAATTCAACCATGAGACAACCCACGAGATTATTCGATATCCCCCATTACCAGCTAGAACATATACCTATGAAGTTGATGATGACTTCAAAAGTAGGTGGTGAATGGAAATCGTACAGCACAAAAGAATTTACAGAAGCTGTAGACCAAGCCAGTAGAGCTTTGCTTGAGCTTGGAGTTAAAGCCGGTGATAAAGTCGCACTTATTTCGCACAACAACCGTTGCGAATGGAACATAATGGATCATGCGCTATTGCAAATTGGCGCTGTAGATGTACCCATCTATCCAACCATGACAGAAGCAGATTACGAATATATTTTCAATCATAGCGAAAGTATTTACTGCTTTGTCTCAAACGATGAACTCTACCAGAAGGTTACAAATATCTTGAGCAAATGCGAGCACATGAAAAAAGTGTTCACATTTGAGCAATACAAAGGAATGAACCATTGGTCGGAAGTATTGGCTTTAGGCGCCGACCAAACGCGTCAAGCAGATGTGGAAAAGGCACGTGATGCTGTGAAACCAGAAGATCTTGCCACGATAATCTATACATCCGGTACAACGGGATTGCCAAAAGGCGTTATGCTGAGCCATAAAAATGTGGTCAGCAATGTAATTGCAGCCACCCCGCGCATTCCTGGTTTGGTTAAAGGCGAGGCAAAGACTTTGAGCTTCCTACCCGTCTGCCACAGTTTCGAGCGCTTTATTCAGTACCTCTACATGTATAATGGGGCGAGCATTTACTTTGCCGAATCTATTGAAACTATTAAAGCCGATTTAAATTACTGCCAGCCTACCATCTTCACCGCAGTCCCGAGACTCCTAGAGAAATTCTTTGATGGAATTGTTGCGAACGGTACCAGTGCAGGGGGGCTCAAGACTAAAATTTTCGAATGGGCCGTTAGCCTCGCATTACAATGGGAACCCGAACAGGCAAACGGCGGATTCTATCACTGGAAGTTAGGCATTGCGGACAAGCTTGTTTTTAGTAAAGTACGTGCAGCGCTTGGCCTCACTCAAATTAAAGCTGTCGCCTCCGGTTCAGCAGCACTGCAACCACGTTTGGCTCGATTCTTCAACGGAATTGGGGTACCTATCTTAGAAGGCTACGGTCTTACGGAAACTGCGCCTGTAATTTCTGTAAATACCACTGCAGAACCTGGCATGATCCGTATAGGAGCTGTGGGTAAGGTGATCGACGGTGTTGAAGCTAAAATCGCCGAAGACGGTGAAATCCTTGCCAAAGGACCAAACATCATGATGGGCTATTACAAGCAACCTGAACTCACCGCTGAAGTAATGACAGGCGAATGGTTCCATACAGGAGATATTGGTGTGATTGAAGACGGGTTTATTCGTATTACCGACCGTAAAAAGGAAATGTTCAAGACCTCGGGCGGCAAGTATGTCGCTCCTCAACTGATCGAGAATGAATTGAAGGCTTCTCACCTCATTGAGCAGAGTATGGTTATTGGCTCTGGACGTAAATTCCCGGCCGCCATCTGTATCTTAAATGAACCAGGTGTTAAGGAGTGGTGTTCACGCCATGATATTGAATATACATCCATTAACGAGATGGCCTTGAATCAACAAGTTCGCGACAGAGTGTGGAAAGACGTTGAACGCGCTAATTCTAGCTTTGGAAAATGGGAACAGGTGAAGAAAATCATTATTGATACAGACGAGTTCACCGTAGACAATGGTTGTTTAACCCCAACTTTTAAGGTTAAACGCAAACCCATCCTTGCAAAATATGAGGAGCAAATCGAAGCGCTCTACGCAGATTAACACTTCCTACGATAGTGCTAAAAATCCCCGCCTATGGCGGGGATTTTTTTTACCCCTACCCTATATACTAGAGGATCCTAAGCCAATGGCGAGCGGACATACAAGTAGCTGATCCAACCCCATGGCGTAGCCCCAAAACAAAAAACCCGCTTCCTTGCGGAAGCGGGCTCACTGAATCTTTACACGGTTAAGAAAAGCCTATAGCGCCGCGACGTGCTTAGCCAAGCTTGACTTCAAATTTGATGCTTTCTTCTTATGAATGATATTACGCTTAGCTAAGCGATCAAGCATAGAAGTAACGCGTGGGAGCATTTCTGCAGCTTCCGTGGCGTCAGTTGCTCCACGAAGTTTGCGCACAGCGTTACGTGTCGTCTTGTGGTAGTAACGATTGTGTGCAGCCTTCTTGGCTGTCTGACGAATTCTTTTTAAAGCAGACTTATGGTTTGCCATGTCTTTTTATTCTTAATAGTTGTGACCCGTACGGGAATCGAACCCGTGTTTCTGCCGTGAAAGGGCAGCGTCCTGGACCGCTAGACGAACGGGCCTTAAATGTTCCAGAACATTCCCCGGTTTTCTTTGGGGAGTGCAAATGTAATCACGTTTTTCAGATTCACAACACATTCACACAAAAAATCGAAAATAAATTCGAGCCCCAAGATTACCTGTCAATACGCCTTAGCGAAGACTACACGCTGCTTGCTTGGCTTACCTGTGAGCACGCAGACCCCCTCTTCTTCCTTGGAATCCAAAGGAATACAACGGATGGTTGCTTTAGTCAATTCTTTAATCTTATCCTCTGTTTCTGAAGTTCCATCCCAATGGGCATACACAAAGCCAGGATTTCCCTTCATTAATGTTTCGAATTCTTCCCAAGAATTCACCTCTTGAGAATGTGCTTCTCTAAAGTCTAGCGCTTTTTGAAAAAGGGTCTTTTGGATCTCTTCCAATAATGCTGGAACGGCAGTCGCCACGTCTTTCTGATCCACAAACTGCTTGGTTAAGGTATCTCTGCGCGCTAATTCCACACTGCCTTTCTCCAAATCCTTAGGACCAATTGCGATGCGCAACGGAACTCCTTGAAGCTCGTATTGATTAAACTTCCAGCCTGGCTTGTGCGTATCGCGGTTGTCGTATTTCACTGTGACGCCATTAGCACGCAATTGGGCCATAAGGTCTTCTGCAACGACATTTATCGCGTCTAATTGCTCTTGACCCTTATAGATAGGCACAATAACCACTTGGTAAGGTGCCAACTTCGGCGGCAATACCAAGCCATTATCATCACTGTGCGTCATAATAAGCGCACCCATCAATCGGGTACTAACGCCCCATGAAGTCGCCCAAACGTATTCCTGTTTGCCTTCTTTGTTTTGAAATTTCACATCGAATGCTTTGGCAAAATTTTGCCCTAGAAAATGCGAAGTCCCAGCCTGCAGCGCTTTACCGTCCTGCATCATTGCTTCAATACAATACGTCTCTAAAGCACCCGCAAAACGCTCACCTTCCGTTTTCAACCCGCGAAGCACAGGAATAGCCATGACGTCCTGAACAAAGTCCGTGTAGACATTTAACATCGTCTCTGCCTCAGTGATGGCCTCTTCCTTCGTAGCGTGAGCGGTATGACCTTCTTGCCATAAAAACTCTGACGTTCTTAGGAATAAGCGTGTACGCATTTCCCAACGTACCACGTTCGCCCATTGATTCACTAGAATAGGAAGGTCGCGGTAACTCTGTATCCAATCTTTGTACGTGTCCCAAATAATGGTTTCAGACGTGGGGCGGACAATCAATTCCTCCTCCAATTTCGCCGAAGGATCTACGACTACGCCACCACCATTGGGGTCATCCATTAATCTATAATGAGTCACTACCGCACATTCCTTGGCAAAACCGTCCACGTGTGAAGCTTCTTTGGAAAAATATGATTTCGGTATGAATAGCGGGAAATACGCGTTCATGTGACCCGTTTCCTTAAACCGTCTGTCAAGATCCGCTTGGATGCTTTCCCAAATAGCAAAGCCATAGGGCTTTATCACCATAGAACCGCGCACACCTGAATTTTGAGCCAAATCAGCTTTGACTACCAATTCATTGTACCATTTTGAGTAATCCTCCTCGCGTGTTGTGAGATATTTTGCCATGAATTTTAGCTTGGTATAACTTTTGTACCTTGGTTAATCTGAAACGCAAATCTACTGAAGTTATGAAGAAGCCCATACTACTACTTTTCATTTCTTCCCTCATGTTATCATCATGTGGGACTTCTGTGAGTTTGACGGATAATTATTTCGAGGACGAAAATTATTACAACCCTGCGCTTCCTGCGCCGCGATTTGCCGGTGCAAAATCCATGGGAGCAATGGATAGCGAGCCATATACTGAGGATGACTATGCACTCATCTGGGAAGGCGAACAATCAATGCTCGTAACACCACTTCAAGGATCATCCTCTAACTGGTGGAACAACGGCAGAAGCTATTGGACCCCGGGATTCGGCACCTATTACTATCCACAATGGAACAATGGCATGGGCGGAAACGCTTGGAGTTCGATGGGCTACCACACCTCTGGATACAATTCATTCGGATGGAATAACAATTGGGGCATGCAACCTTTTGGCTACAATCCATACGGCTGGAACAACACATGGGGCATGGGCTATAACCCTTATGGGTACAATGCATACGGATACGGCTATAATCCATATGGCAACGGATGGAATGCGTGGAATGGAGTGACCAATTTTGGCAACACCACTTCCTCACCCTCAAATGACCCTATTAAAACGGGGGTAAATTACGGTGGCCGCCGTCCAAACAAATACCGCAGAAGCGGCGGACAAGGGAGCACCAGCGGTCGCATTGCCAATTATTCTTCAGATTGGAGAAGCGAAGTCGTTGCAGAGGGGGCTTCCGCACCTGTATCGAAAACTTCCAGAGGGTGGGCAGAACCGCTTGTCGAATCTGCTCAAAAATCACTTCGTCAGCCTTCGACAATGCGCCCAACTGGCAGCAGCAGGCCCTCGAGTGCGGTTCAACCCATTCGATCCACGCGCAATGAGAAGCAATATGCTCCAACCACACGATCAAGCTACGAACGGAGCGCCAGTTTCCGCAGCGAAAGCGCACCTTCAACAAACAGTACGTACACGCCTTCCGCTCCAACACGTAGCGGAACCACTTCCAACTCAAGCGGCTCTCGTAGACGATGAAAAAACTTCGATTACTGTCACTACTCCTCTTTTTGACTTTTCTAGGTAAGAGCCAAAGTGTGGACTACTTTGCGACGCTTAACCAGCCGGTTTTGTGGGGTGATGCACGTTACAATAGCCTCTCTGGCGCAATGACCGCAATGAGTGGTTCTTTCACAGCGCTTGCTGAAAATCCTGCTGGAGCAGGCCTCTACCGACAGGCTGCATTCGGCAGCGACCTTTCCTTCTACAGTACGACGCATTTCAAAAACAGCAACAACTTCCCAACCGGGAATGCCCTAAGTATGAATGTTGCCAACCTTGGCTATATAAGTAAAGAGCCTGAGTCGGGTGTAAATATTTTCTTTACCTACAACTCAGACGATTTATTTCGTCAAAACTTACGTTACAATCAGACTGGTGGGGGCAGTATCCAGCAGCAATGGTTAGAAAACAGCCACTATTATTCGCCAGACGATCTACCGTGGGTAGGTCCGTATGAAGACATGCTCTACCAAAGCTATGCTTCCGACCGCAACGACACGACGGGTGAATACTACAGCACCGCAAATCTCAACAACACAGACTTCGAGCACGATCTCCGCCGTACCGGAATGAAAAATCAATGGACTTTGGGCTTTGGTGCAGAGGCGAGCAAACAGCTTTACTACGGCGCATCGGTTAAAATCGTGCACTCTTTCGAAAAAGTGACGGTGACGCATGAAGAGAGCTACAGCGAAACTACAGACCTCACCTCCTTTGATGTTGTGGATTATTGGGACAATAGTGGCATTGGCATCACTGCGAACGCAGGACTTTTATACCGCCCTACACAAGCTATGCGCATTGGAATTGCTGTAGACCTTCCGCAGGTGTACAGTTTTACGCAAAACTGGGATACGGAGATGATTGCGTTCCGTTCTTCCGTCAACCAAATCATATCGAAAGCAGAAGGATACGGTCTACTCTACCAATGGAGTATGATGACTGCGCCGAAGCTCAAGTCGGGCTTCACGTTAGTAGGTGGCCGATTAGGCCTTATCACGTTGAGTCACACCTACATCCCACACGGTTTTGCTGCAGCTTTGAGCAGAGAAGAACGGTACCTCAACCAAATCGTCAACGAAGAATTGGACGACCAACATACCTTTGCTGCAGGGGCTGAATTGCGTTTAGGCCCCATCACAGTGCGTGCAGGTAGCGGCTATACCAATGCCTTTCAACAAGGGCAAGACGCGCAGTGGCGTCGCAGTTTAGGCATCTCCTTACAAAGCGAAGGCCACACCTTTTTCATGAGCTGGAGCCAACTCCGTCAATCCACACAATATTACCCGTTCAGTGCAACCTATACCGAGGCACTAGCCATCACGAGACAGCGCTCTATGCTGTCCATCGGGTCGACCTGGAAATTCTAAGGCGTTTTGCATCTTTTAACGTAATTTGCAGTGACTGCACTTATTGTGGTCCAATTCATTTAAATACTCTTCCGAATGAGCCATTCATTTCGCCGTACTACCTCAGCCGTAGTCGTTCTTTTTGCAATTCTATTCACGCTTCCTGCACAAGCCCAGCGCAAAAGCAAGGAAGACCAGCCGCTTTGGGCGAAAACCAGCCTCAGTGCGTTCAAATTTCGCAACGTCGGCCCGGCAACCACTTCTGGACGAATCGCAGATTTAGCCGTTGATACGAAAAACCCCGGAACAATGTACTTGGCATTGGCCTCTTCGGGCGTCTGGAAAACCACGAATAATGGCACCACTTTCGAACCTATATTCGACAGCCAAGGCAGCTACAGCACAGGTTGTATCGCGATTGACCCTAACAACTCTAATGTAATTTGGGTTGGAACAGGAGAAAACAACAACCAGCGCTCAGTGGCTTACGGAGACGGTCTTTATGTGAGTCGTGATGCGGGAAAAACCTGGACCAAAAGTGGTCTTGAAACAAGCGAACATATTGGCATGATTGCCATAAACCCTACGAATGGAAATCATATTTACGTGGCAGCATATGGTCCATTGTGGTCCTCCGGCGGAGAACGCGGTATTTACGAATCAAAAAATGGCGGTCAAACTTGGACGCGTATTCTATACGTCGACGACCATACTGGTTTCAACGAAATTCATATGGATCCGCGCGACCCACAAACGCTTTATGCCACCGCCCATCAACGCAGAAGACACGTGTACACGCACCTCAGCGGCGGCCCCAACAGCGCGATGTACAAAAGCACCGATGGCGGAGCGCATTGGAATAAGGTAGAAAACGGATTTCCGGGAGGAGATGTAGGGAGAATCGGTATGGATATTTCACCTGCAAATCCTGATGTACTCTACGCTACTGTGGAGGGTCATGGGACATACGCCTCTACGGATCGCGGAGAAAGTTGGAACAAACGCTCCGGTCATGAAACCTCAGGAAATTATTACGTAGAATTTATTTGTCACCCGACGGATGTGAATACGGTATACAGCATGGACACCTATGCACACGTAAGTACGGATGGTGGCAAGACTTTTAAAAACATACCAAAGCGCTTCAAACACGTGGACAACCACTGCTTGTGGATTGACCCAACAAACACGAACCACATGTATATCGGTACTGATGGTGGTTTATACGAAACCTGGGACGGAATGAGCAGCTGGAATTGGAAGGCAAACATTCCTACAATCCAATTTTACCGTGTAGCTGTTGACAACGACTGGCCGTTCTACAATATTTACGGGGGAACTCAAGACAACAATAGTTTGGGCGGACCGTCGCAGACCATCAATTCTCGTGGGATCATCAACAGCGATTGGTTTGTGACTAATGGCGGCGATGGTTTTGAAAGCGCTACGGATCCGGACGACCCCAACATCGTATATGCGCAAGCGCAATACGGGTGGCTGGTGCGATTCAACAAGCAAACCGGCGAAAAGACCCCGATACAACCGCAACCGCGCTACAAAGAGACGCCGTACCGTTGGAATTGGGATGCACCTTTGGTGGCAAGCAAGCACCAGAAAAAGACCTTATATTTTGCCGCTAACAAAGTATTTAAAAGTACGGATCGCGGCGAAAGCTGGACGACCATTAGTGGCGATTTAAGCAGACAATTGGACCGCAACACCTTACCAATCATGGAACGCTACTGGGGACCTGAGGCCATAGCACTGCACAAGAGCACATCCATTTATGGTAATATTGTCACGTTGCGTGAAAGTCCGCTAGATGCAGGACACTTGTGGGTAGGAACCGACGACGGTTTGGTATGGAAATCGGAGGATGACGGCAAGAATTGGAGCAGTATAAAAACCTTCACTGGCTTGCCTAAAACGCAAGTAGGATCATTGAATTTACCGCTGGTGTATGTCCAAGATCTTATGCCTTCACAACACAATAAGAAAGTCATTTATGCCGCATTCAATAATCACAAAAACGGTGATTTCAAAGCATACCTTTTCAAAAGTACAGATGGCGGTAAAAGTTGGGACGATATCGCCGAAGACTTGCCAGAGCGCGGCAGCGTATACAGCATTGCTGAAGACCATATCAACCCAAATTTACTCTTCGTAGGAACAGAGTTCGGCGTATTCTTCACGCTTGACGGCGGCGAGAACTGGGTCCCGCTAAAAAGCGGCCTACCAACGATCGCGGTGCGCGACATTGCCATTCAGGAGCGTGAAAACGATTTGGTATTGGGCACCTTTGGCCGTGGATTTTATGTTTTGGACAATTACAGCCCACTCCGCGAATTGGAATACGTACTGGACCAAGAAGCTGCCTTCTTCACCACGAAACCTGGTTTGTTGTTCCGCCGTGCAAATATCGGCGGTACGGATTACAAGGGGGCTCAGTTGTATAAAGCAAAAAACCCCGAAGTAGGTACTACCTTTGAATGGTACCTCGCTGAAAACGCAAAACGTGTGAAGGAAAATCGGCCAGAAGCGAATAATGAACTGCCGCATTACCCCAGTTTAGATCAGTTGCAAGCGGAAGATTGGGAAGAGAAGCCGTACTTGCTTTTCGAAATTTCGGACTCTCTAGGTAATCCCGTTGCACGGTTTACTAAATCGGACAGCAAGGGTATTTCACGCCATACTTGGGACGGCCGAATGAGCAGCAAAGCGTCCATTCGCACGAATGGCGAACCGGTAACGGAAGCTTATGGCACGACTTTCGTTTTGCCAGGAACGTATTTCCTGAGCCTATCGAGAGCAACAAATGGTGCGCTGGAAACACTCGTTGAGCGCCATGAATTCAAGGTAAATCATTTGTACAACTACGAAGGTATTGACATGGAGTTTAACCAAAGTGTGGATGCACTTATGGCTGTTTCAAACCAGATAAATGCTCAGTATACCGAACTCAAAGAAGACTTGAATAGATTACGTGCAGGTTTGAGAAACACCCCTGGGGCTAGCCTAGAAGACCTAAACACAGCCCGTTCTATCGATATCGAACTGAGAGAGTTAGGCTTGTTACTTAAAGGTGATGCGACACGTACAAAGCGTGAATTTGAAGCTGGAGCTTCATTGGGCGATGTCACGGGTCTTTTGGCATGGGGTACGTTCAACCATCGCGGCGCACCAACGGGCAGTATGCGCGCTATGAAGGAAGATGCAGAAGCGATGATTGCAGATGCAACAGCCGCATTGGAAAAAATTGATGAAAAATTAGACCAATTAGAGGCCAATGCGCGTGAACAAGGGGTGCCTTATTGGGATTAATAGTTTGTACCTTTGCCGCCCTTAAAAGCTTTGACAAAAGAAATGTCTGACACTACTAACCAAATTCTCGCCGACGAAATTGGCGATGCACACGAGAGTTTCACTGCCTTAACGCCATTGCGCGAAGATGCTTTTGACCTTTCTAATGAAGAGAAAATTGCAACCATCGCGGAGCATGTTAAAGGCATTCTGAGCACCCTTGGTATGGATCTTGAAGACGACAGTTTGAAAGGAACTCCAATGCGGGTAGCGAAACTTTATGTCAATGAAGCCTTTGGGGGGCTAGATCCTGCGCGCAAGCCTGGAATGAGCACTTTCGAAAATTCGTACCGCTACAATGAAATGCTCGTGGAAAAAAATATCGTGGTGTATTCGACCTGTGAACATCACCTGCTGCCCATCGTAGGGCGCGCGCACGTTGCGTACATTTCCAAAGGTAAAGTGGTTGGTTTGAGTAAAATGAATCGCATTGTGGATTACTACGCAAAGCGCCCTCAAGTGCAGGAGCGCCTTACGCGTCAGGTCGTTCAGGCATTGCAAGAAACATTAGGCACTGACGATGTGGCTTGTGTCATCGACGCGAAACACCTGTGCGTAAATTCTCGTGGTATTCGTGATATCGATAGCTCCACGGTTACTGCTGAATATGGTGGTGCATTTCAGAATGAAGCAAAAAAGAAAGAATTTTTAGACTATATCAACCTTTCAACTGAATTTGGCGCCTAGTGGAACCATTATACACTTCATACCCCCTTACGATTGAAAACAGCCTAACTAGTGAAAAGGAAGCGTTTCTTCCTGTTCATGAAGGCAGCGTTGGTATGTACGTGTGTGGTCCGACCGTCTACAGCGATGTTCACTTGGGAAATGCACGAACATTCACATCGTTCGATATGATTTTCCGCTACTTAAAACACGTAGGGTTCAAGGTTAGATACGTTCGAAACATTACGGATGCAGGCCATCTTGAAAACGATGCAGATTCTGGTGAAGATAAAATTTCCAAAAAAGCCCGCATAGAGCAATTGGAACCCATGGAGATAGTGCAACGCTACACCGTTGACTTTCATAAAGTAATGGACGCACTTAATGCTTTGCCTCCCTCCATAGAACCTACTGCCACTGGTCACATTTCCGAACAGATTGAAATGGTTCAGACCATTCTAGACAAAGGATGGGCCTATGAAAGTAACGGATCTGTTTACTTTGACGTCAACGCCTACAATGAGATGGGTGGCGACTACGGGGTGCTTTCAGGCCGCAAAATGGATGAGCTTCAGGCAGGCACTCGTGCCCTAGATGGTCAAGAAGAAAAACGTAATCCAGCCGATTTCGCACTTTGGAAAAAAGCATCGCCAACGCACATTATGCGCTGGCCGTCTCCTTGGAGTGTTGGCTTTCCAGGTTGGCACCTAGAGTGTTCCGCGATGAGCACAAAATATCTAGGTGAGACTTTTGATATTCACGGCGGTGGAATGGATTTGAAATTTCCACACCACGAATGTGAGATTGCACAAAACAGTGCGTGTTCTGGTCATAAAGGAGCACGCTATTGGATGCACGCAAACATGTTGACGCTCAACGGAAAACGAATGAGCAAAAGTACTGGAAACACGGTATTACCTCGAGAATTGTTCGCTGGGGATAGCCCACTTTTGGACAAGGGTTTTAGCCCGTCCGTCGTTCGATTCTTTATGATGCAGGCGCATTACAGTAGTGTGTTAGATTTTAGTAATGATGCACTGGTTGCTGCAGAAAAGGGACACAATAGGTTGCTAAGTGCGCTTGAAAAATTGGACACTCTTGCACCTTCAAGCGAATCCACTATTGCTCTTCAGGCTTGGATAGACAAATGTTACCATGCGATGAGTGATAACTTTAACACACCTATTCTTATTGCCCACTTGTTCGAAGCCATCAAATGGATCGGCGCTGAGGAGGGTAGCATTGGACTGAACGCATCAGATTTAGCCACCTTCAAATCGACTTTACACGCCTTCACCTTCGATGTTTTGGGCCTACGCTCAAAAACTGATAATTCTGGTGATGCGCACAAAGAAGCTTTGGATAAAGCGATGTCACTGGTCATTGAATTAAGGGCTCAAGCCAGGTTGAATAAAGATTGGGGAACGGCAGATTTAATCCGGGACCAATTGAATGACGCCGGTATTCAGCTCAAAGACGGCGCAGAAGGAACAAGCTATAGCCTTTAATTAATGAAGGCCGTGAAAGATCTAATCTTTAAAGTACTCGGATCACCCTTACTGCTATTGATTTGGTTCTACCGGACAATATTTTCAAGATTGCTTGGGCCAGCTTGTCGTTACCAGCCTACCTGCAGTGCTTACGCTGCAGAAGCAGTAAAACTACACGGTCCCTTCAAAGGATTTCTAATGAGTGTCAAAAGAATTGGCAGTTGCCACCCTTGGGGCGGTCATGGCTGGGATCCAGTGCCCGGAAGCGCGCTAGAAAAAGAACTGAAAGACAAAAACATCCTTTAATTATTATTCGCAAATCCAATGAGAAAATTACTTTTTTACTTCACGGCAATGGCTCTGTTCGCATGCCAATCCAACTCGGAATCTGCAGATGGAAAGAGCGGAGCGACATGGGAAAGTAAAATTAAATACGACGACGAAATACACCTCGAAGGCATTCGACAGTTGACCAATGGTGGTGATAATGCGGAAGCCTACTTCAGCTTTGACGGTTCCATGCTCACCTTCCAAAGCAATGCAGAGAAATGGGGGAACAATTGCGATCAGATCTATGCGTTTGACTGGAACCAAGACACCATTTGGGACAAAGAGCCGCAACTCATTTCTAACGATTTAGGCCGCACGACATGTGCCTACTTCATGCCGGGCGACTCTACCATTCTTTACGCAAGCACATTCAGAGGTGATACCGCATGCCCTGCTGTACCTGAGCGCGGTGAAAGCGGCGCCTATGTTTGGCCCATCTATGCCGATTTTGATATTTACGTAAGCGACCTCAATGGATACATTGTAGACACCTTGATTTCGGGTCCAGGTTATGATGCAGAAGCTACGGTGAGTCCAGACGGGACTAAAATTGTATTTACATCCGACCGCAGTGGTGATTTAGAGCTGTACACTTGTGATATCGACGGCTCAAACATTGTACAGGTTACGACGGGCTTAGGCTACGATGGCGGGGCTTTTTTCAGTCCGGACAGCAAGAAATTAGTCTTTAGAAGTTCACGTCCGCAGACTGAAGAAGAGGTAACAAAGTACAAAGACTTGCTTGCACAAGGTATGGTCGAGCCTACGCACATGGAGATTTACACGTGCAATGTGGACGGTTCAGAATTGACCCAAGTTACCCAACTAGGAAATGCCAACTGGGCCCCGTTTTATCATCCGAGTGGCACTAAAATTATTTTCTCAACCAACCACCACAGCGAACGCGGGTACCCGTTCAACCTCTTCATGATTAATACGGACGGTACAGGTCTGGAGCAAATCACCTACGACGGTGTTTTCGACGCATTCCCTATGTTCTCGCCTGACGGCAGTAAATTGGTCTTCGCTTCGAATAGAAACAACGGCGGAACGCGCGCCACGAATCTATTTATTGTAGACTGGAAAGAATAATACTATGCTATTGACCATTCTCTGGGACTTCCCAAACCACATCCCTATCGCTGGCTTCGAGCTGCGATTTTACTCTTTGATGTTCATCATCAGCTTCGTTTTGGGCCAGTACGGTATGCAATATGTATTTAAACGAGAAAACGTCAACCCGAAACTGATGGACAGTTTAGTCTATTGGATGGTTGGTGCTACTATTGTAGGTGCCCGTCTGGGACACGTTATTTTTTACGATTGGAGCTACTACAAGGACCATCTTGGAGAAATCTTAATGGTTTGGAAGGGCGGTCTTGCTTCTCATGGTGCCGCTATTGCTATTGTCGCAGCCATGTTTTATTGGAGCAAGAAACTGGCTAAAAAGCACCCACTTTGGACCTTGGATCGCATAGTTATCGTCGTTGCTCTTGCTGCGGGATTTATTCGGGTGGGGAATTGGTTCAATTCAGAAATTTACGGCGCCCAAGCAAATAGTGCCTTTGAAACAGTGTTTATAGAGGACGGAAGGAACACGCTGATGCGCGGATACGGCGGAACGTTAAAGACCGTGACCTTCGAGGCTACGGACCAATTCGTTGCGACCGACTCCATCACCTACCCCATCCTCAATGCAACCTTATCCTTCGTGCGCTTGGACGACATCCAAACAGAACAGTACGCTACAGACTTTTTACCACGAATTCTCAATACACAGGATCCCGATAATCAACACTTGTTGGTTCAAGGGGTACCTGAAGTAACGGTCTATGAAGACGAAAAAGGTTGGCATGCGCAGACCCAGCTGATCGGCGTGCCCCGCTACCCAACCCAGTTGTTCGAAGCTGCCGGCTATTGGCTATTTTTCTTCATCCTAGCACTGCTCTACCTTAAAACGAATGTTGGTCAAAAGCGTGGATTCTTGTTTGGGCTTTTTCTCGTACTCGTATTCGGTTTCCGCTTCTTTATTGAAAACTTCAAAGAAGTACAAGTTCAATTCGAACAAAGCATGCAACTCAATATGGGACAGTGGTTGAGCATTCCATTGGTCGCCATTGGACTTCTCTTTATCGCAGTAAGCTCACGTACTAAATCTATATCCTAATGAATGCATTTAGAAAATACGCAGTTTGGATTGTTGGCCTCGGATTGGCCGCATTTATTATTCCTTCGGTTGTAGGCAGCATCGGCAAATTCAGCTCAAATACCAAACCCTCGGTGAAAAAGCCAGGCCAACCGTATGAACCGCCCTTTCGTATGGATGGGACCGTTTGGGCCCTGAACGGCTCCGATACAACAGCCGTCTTTGAAACGGAATATGCAACTACACCTGAAACCATAGAAATAGGCATGATGTACCGTCGAACTACCCCGCCAAATAGAGCCATGCTCTTCTTTATGCCTGGAGGCGATCAGCCGCGTAGTTTTTGGATGAAGAACACGCTCGTGTCGTTGGATATTATTTACATCAATTCAAACAATGAAGTAGTAAGCATTCAGTCTAACGCGGAGCCGCTATCAACGAAAAGCCTGCCTAGCGCAGCTCCAGCTTCATACGTATTAGAAGTGCTGGGTGGTCAGGCGGCTGCAAAAGGGATCACGGTAGGAACGAAGATTTTCTGGAGTAAAGCAGCGGTTGAATAATTCTCAAAAAACCACTCAGAGTGAATAATTTACCTATCTTTGCGCCCTTATAGCATTACAAACATCTAAAACGATTTTGGTATGTACCTTACTAAAGAAAAGAAAGAAGAAATTTTTGCCGAATTCGGCACATCAGCAACGGACACTGGTTCATCTGAAGGACAAATCGCTTTGTTTAGCTACCGTATCGATCATTTGACCGGTCACTTAAAGCAAAACAAAAAAGACCACAACACAGAGCGCTCGCTCATCCGTTTGGTTGGTAAGCGTAGAAAACTACTGAACTACCTAAAGCAAACAGATATTACACGTTACCGTGCAATTATCGAGAAACTAGGCTTGAGAAAATAATCTCGGCTTAAGAAGTACACAAAAAGGCAATTTTTACAATTGCCTTTTTGCGTATAAAAAAGTATCTATTTACACTATATATGATTCCACAAGCAATTACTGAAACTATCCTACTTCCTGACGGAAGAGAAATCACACTTGAGACCGGGAAACTGGCCAAACAAGCAGATGGCTCTGTAGTCGTTAAGTGCGGTGGTACAATGCTGTTGGCCACTGTTGTGTCCAGCAAAGAAGCGAAGGACGGCATTGACTTTCTTCCGCTTACGGTAGATTACCGTGAAAAATTTGCAGCCAACGGCCGCGTTCCTGGAGGATTCCTCAAGAGAGAAGGTCGTCCTTCAGACAATGAAGTATTAACCATGCGTTTGATTGACCGCGTATTGCGTCCTTTGTTCCCAAAGGATTATCACGCTGAGATTCAACTCATGATTCAAATGATCTCGTACGACGAGAATGTTGAAGCAACCTCTTTAACTGGTTTGGCTGCATCTGCAGCAATCGCAGTAAGTGATCTTCCATTCGACGGTCCTATTTCTGAGGTACGCGTTGGTCGTATCAACGGAGAACACGTGATCAACCCTACTCCTGCTCAAATTAGTGAGCTCGAACTAGACATGGTTATCGGTGCGTCAATGGACAGCGTCGTCATGGTCGAGGGTGAAATGCAAGAAATTTCTGAAGAAGAAATGGTTGAGGCGATCAAATATGCCCACGATGCCATCAAAGTTCAGATCGAAGCGCAATTGCGTTTAGCTTCTCAAGTGGAGAAAGCTCAAACCAAGCGCGAATACAGCCACGAAACGCACAACGAAGAAGTTCGCGAAGAAGTAATGGCTGCTACTTATGACAAGGTTTATGAAGTTGCAAAAAGTGGCTTGCCTAAGCACGAGCGTTCTGCAGGTTTCAAAGCGATTCTAAACGAATACCTTGAAAACAAAGATGAAGAATGGTTGGCAGCGAATACTGGTTTCGCAAAAACCTACTTCCACGATGTAGAGTACAAGGCCATGCGTGACATGGTACTTAACGAAGGTAAACGTCTTGACGGACGTGATACGACAACTGTACGCCCTATTTGGTCAGAAATTGATTACTTGCCAGGTGCACACGGTTCTGCAGTATTTACTCGCGGTGAAACGCAATCGTTGACTACGGTAACCTTAGGTACATCGTTAGACGCTAATAGAATTGATGATGCAACCTTTACAGGTGAAGAGAAATTCTATTTACATTATAATTTCCCACCATTTTCTACAGGTGAAGCGCGCCCTATTCGTGGGGTAAGCCGTCGCGAAGTTGGTCACGGTAACCTAGCACAGCGTGCTTTGTACCAAATGGTAGATCCAGAAAACCCATTTACTATTCGTGTGGTAAGCGATATCCTTGAATCAAACGGTTCGTCTTCGATGGCAACGGTTTGTGCAGGTACGCTAGCACTAATGGATGCTGGGGTAAAATTGGTTCGTCCAGTAAGCGGTATTGCCATGGGATTAATTTCTGACGGTGAGAAATTTGCAGTTTTGTCGGACATCTTAGGTGATGAAGATCACTTGGGTGATATGGACTTTAAAGTGACGGGTACTGAAAAAGGTATTACGGCTTGTCAGATGGACATTAAGATAAAAGGTTTGAGCTACGAAATTATAGTTCAGGCCCTCAAGCAAAGCTTAGAAGGTCGTTTGCACATCTTAGGTGAAATGTTGAAAACCATGCCGGAATCGCGCACGGAATTGAAACCAAATGCACCGAAGATTTACAAGCTCACTGTGAAGAAAGAATTCATCGGACCAATCATTGGCCCTGGTGGTAAAAACATCCAAGGAATCCAAGCGGATACAGGCACAACGGTAACTATCTCTGAGGTAGACGACCGCGGCCACGTTGAGATTTCTGGTAAGGATGCTGCCATGATGGACAAAGCATTAGAAATGATCCGTGCTATCGCATTCGAACCTGAAATTGGTGAAGTGTACGAAGGCATTGTTCGTGGTGTACAGACTTATGGTGCTTTCGTTGAGATTGCTCCTAAAGTTCAAGGATTGCTTCACATTTCAGAAATTGACTGGACACGAATTAAGAATGTCGAAGACGTTCTTAAGGAAGGTGATACGGTTAAAGTGAAGCTTCTAGAGGTTGACAAAGCAGGTAAGATGAAGCTTTCTCGTAAGGTTCTTCTCCCTAAACCGGAGAAAGACGGCGATAAAGCTGAAGCTTAATTCTTATCTTTTGAACTTGTGTGGTGCGCCTTTGTTTAGCAAAGGCGCACATACGCTAAAAAATTCATCTCGAGCATGAGACAGTTAAAAATCACAAAACAGGTAACGAATCGCGAGACCGCTTCGTTGGACAAATACCTTCAGGAAATCGGTAAAGTGGAATTAATCACAGCTGAGGAAGAAGTAGAATTAGCCCAGCGCATTAAGGCCGGTGATCAGATTGCCTTAGAAAAGTTGACCAAAGCCAACCTTCGATTTGTGGTTTCTGTAGCAAAGCAATATCAAAACCAAGGTTTAACCCTTCCTGATTTGATCAACGAAGGAAACTTGGGTTTGATTAAAGCTGCGCAACGCTTCGATGAGACACGCGGTTTTAAGTTCATTTCTTACGCCGTTTGGTGGATTCGTCAGAGCATTCTGCAAGCCCTTGCAGAGCAGAGCCGTATCGTTCGTTTGCCATTGAACAAAATTGGTTCAATCAATAAAATCAACAAAGCTTACGCGTACCTCGAGCAAGAGCACGAGCGTCCACCGAGTGCTGCGGAGATCTCTAAACACTTAGAGATGAGCGAATCGGATGTGAAGGAAAGTATGCGCAACAGCGGTCGCCACGTGAGTATGGACGCACCGTTGGTTGAGGGTGAAGACAGTAACTTATACGACGTATTGAATTCTTCAGATTCACCGCATCCGGACGAGGATTTGATGATGGACAGTTTACGTACTGAGATCGAGCGTTCGTTGGCGACTTTAACGCCGCGCGAAGGTGATGTGATCCGTTTGTACTTTGGTTTAGGCGGTCAGCATCCCATGACTCTAGAGGAGATTGGTGAGAAATTTGACTTGACGCGCGAGCGTGTTCGTCAAATTAAAGAGAAAGCCATTCGTCGCATGAAGCATACCTCAAGAAGTAAAATATTGAAGACCTACCTCGGTTAATAACCTTGGTATTAAGTTTTTTATAGAACACCTCGCCTTCACGGGCGGGGTGTTTTACTTTTGTAGCGAACTTAAACGCATCAGCATGGCTGCACCTATCATCTCACCATCTCTTTTAGCTGCCGACTTTGGCAACCTCCAACGCGACTGTCAAATGGTTAATCAAAGCCAAGCAGACTGGTTCCATATCGATGTTATGGATGGCGTTTTTGTCCCGAATATATCCTACGGAATGCCAGTAGTAAAGACGATGGCTGAGAACTGCGAAAAAGTCATGGATGTGCATTTGATGATAGTCCAGCCAGAGCGTTACATACAAACCTTTAAGGAGTGTGGTGCCGATATTTTGACGGTTCATGCCGAAGCCTGTACGCACTTGCACCGAACTATTCAAGAGATTCACAATGCCGGGATGAAGGCAGGCGTTGCCCTGAATCCGCATACCCCCGTTAGTGTGTTGGAGGACATCATTCAAGACCTAGACGAAGTCCTTTTGATGAGTGTGAATCCTGGATTTGGCGGTCAAAAATTTATAGAAAACACGATAAAGAAAACAGCCCAAGCGCGTGAATTGATTGACCGCACGGGTTCTAAAGCACTCATTGAAATTGACGGTGGCGTGAATTTAGAGACGGGTGCGAGACTTTTAGCTGCGGGTGCCGACGCCTTAGTGGCCGGTTCTTTTGTCTTTAAAAGCGATGATCCTCTTGCAACGATTGCAGCCTTAAAAGCGCTCTAGCGTCTGAATTCCGCCGTCTGTTCGTAAACAGACTGTAAGATTTCTTGCTCCACTTCATCCACTGCTAATCCGCGGCGCTGCATCATTCTATTTGCCGTGTCTAAAGCTTTATCCAGCTTGTATTCCATGGTGCCCTGCGGACCACCCCAGGAGAAAGAAGCAATAAAGTTTCTAGGAAACCCTGCACCATATACATTGGCGCTAACTCCAACCACCGTGCCGGTATTGAACATGGTATTGATCCCTGATTTACTATGGTCGCCCATAATCAGACCACAAAACTGCTGACCGGTTTTAGCGAAACGCTTGCTTACGTAGCTCCATACTTTAACCTCGTCGTAATTGTTCTTCAAGTTAGAGTTGTTCGTATCCGCGCCTATATTACACCATTCACCCAAGGCGCTGTTGCCTAAAAAGCCGTCATGGCCTTTATTGCTGTACCCTAAGATCACACTATTATTAACCTCACCGCCTACTTTACAATGCGGCCCTAATGTTGTTGCACCATAGATTTTCGTGCCCAATTTTAAAGCGCTGTGTTCACCCAAAGCTAGGCCGCCCCGAACCACACAACCTTCCATGATTTCAGCGTTTTTAGCGAGGTAGATGGGACCTGTTGTGGTATTTAATATACTCGCCGTGGCCTTAGCTCCTTCTTCTAAAAAGATTCGATCGCCAATCACGGTACAGGACTCATGAACCGGAGCACTCTTGCGCCCGGTAGTAAGCAAGTCGAAATCGGCCTCCAATTCAGCTGCATTCAAACCCCATATGTCCCATGGACGCGCAACCACATTTAAAGGCCCTTCAAAACACGTGCTTCCAGCAGCATCTGATGGCTTCTCTCCTTTCCATGCTATGACGGTGTCGCCCTTGCAGAGGCTCTGCCCCCTATTTAGCGCACCTACAGCTGAAAGAAATTCATCCGTCGGACAAACGCCGCCGTCCACGCATACTGTCGCATCAGCGATGCTCGGAAATTTACGCTGTAAATAATCCTGAGTTTCATTACCGACCTCGTGCCCGCGCTTGGTGTACTTTTCCGCAATACTTAAAATCCCACAACGCAGCGCGGAAACCGGGCGTGTAAAGGTTAAGGGAAGCAGGTGATTGCGGTTGGAAGAATCGACTAATTGTATACGCATCTTAGGAAATGACTTTGGTTTCGGAAAGTTAGGGCAAAAAAAAGACCCGCTGTAAAGCGAGTCTTGTATTTTATAAAGCCTAAGCTTAACTTTTCTTTCCGTAACGGCTGCGGAATTTGTCTACGCGACCCGCTGTATCTACCAACTTCACTTTACCAGTGTAGTATGGGTGCGAATAGCTAGAAATTTCCATTTTGATTAATGGATATTCTACGCCTTCCACTTCGATGGTGTCCTTTGCATCTGCACAAGACTTAGTAATGAACTGATCGCCAGTACCCATGTCTTTGAAGACACACAAGCGATAGTTTTCTGGATGAATACCGTTTTTCATTTTCTTTTTTTATTTACTAGCCTGAGTTTTGGCCCAGACCCCTGTTTCTTAATTGGACGGCAAATATATGGTAAATGTTCATAACCACTTCATTGCGAGTGCAAAAATACTAGAGTAGCTTCGTAGAAATGAAAAAGGTCCAATTATTTTTACTTCTCCTCACCATTGCCGCCCTTTCAAGCTGCCGCAATACTATTGATTTTCAAGGGAGTAACATTGAATTGGGCTTCTCGCAAGATACCCTTTACCTCGATACCGTTTTCACTGGACTGGGCAGTTCAACGCGCATTTTAAAGGTGTACAATACCTCTGCAGAAAACATGACTGTGGATAGAATCCGTCTCGCGCGCGGAGAGGGCAGTTATTACCGCATGAATGTAGATGGGGTGAGCGGCAAGTCTTTAGAGAATCTCGAGATCTTAGCTGGGGATTCTGCCTATGTTTTTATTGAAATTTCACCTGATGCACAAGGTGCTACAGAAATGATCTATACCGATAGCATTTGGTTCGAAAACGGCGCAATTAAGCAACACGTAAATCTAATCACGGCTGTATGGGACGCTTATTACCATTTCCCCGACCGTGTGCTCACTATCGCACAACCCGAGCCGTATCCAGACATTAAAATCCCGTATACCATTCTGCCTTGTAATGCCGTTTGGAATAATGACAAACCCCATGTCATTTACGGTTATGCCGTCGTCGACAGCGCTTGTTTGCTGACTATTAATGAGGGCACACAAATCCACATTCATAAAGGTGGTGGCCTCTGGGCATACCGCGACAGCCGATTAGTTGTAAATGGTGGAGGTATCGATGCGAACCACATGAACCAGCCCGTCGTTTTCCAAGGGGACCGATTAGAACCTGGTTACGAATGGGTACCCGGCCAATGGGGCGGAGTTTTAGGCGGACTCTTCCTAATGCGTTCGAACCAAAACCACGAAATAAAAAACACCATCATAAAGAATGCAACTACGGGCATTCGTCTAGATAGCGCAGCTACGCTTAATGCAGAGCAGCTCATCATCACACACAGCTCCCGCGTCAATCTTTATGGGGGATTCGGAGATGCTACATTGACTAATTTCATCAGCGGTCCAGCAGGCGTTTATGGCCTTTACGGTCTTGGCGGCAATTACGAAGCACGAAATAGCACGTTTTTGAATACTTGGAGTTATTCTTCCCGAGGCGGCACGGCCGTGGGCTTAAGTAACTTTTTCGAAGACGGTAGCGGCACGCGCTATACGCGTCCAATCAGCGCTTCATTTTATGAGTGTATTGTCGACGGTTCACTAGATAATGAGGTGAGTCTTGCCATCGACAATGGGGAAGATTTTGATGTTACGTTTGAAAAATCGGCACTGACCATCGATCCCAATCCGGAAGGGGAACATTATGCCTTGACAGACGTAGACATGTTTGTGGGGAGCGATTTATTCTACAATCAAAACTGGGGCTACGAACCTGGACCTCTTCTGCCCAATTCTGGATTTTCTTACCTGCCCGACAGTGTAAATGCGTTGATTAATGCCGTAGTACGTGATCCAGCCGGTCCGCAATACGATATACACGGCACTTTCCGAAACAACTACATAACCTTAGGCGCTACGGAGCCTTTATAGCTTTAGAGACTGGCAAGGAATGCCATAGTGTTCACGCCGTCGGCGTACTCCCAAAGCGCGGGTTTCTGTGCTTTCCCAAAAGGAATATGGCCGTGGCCAACCACGCACTGGATTTTCTCACCCCAACCGGCAATCTTATCTGCGGCGCCGGCTTCATCTTCGTAACGACTGATGTGAAGAATACCTACGGGAGTATGCAATTCCTCGTTCTCACGAACGATCACAAAGCCATTTTCCAAGAAATCGTCTTGATTCAGTAAGAAAAGGGCACGGTAGTATTCGTAGTTATTCCCGTATTTGTTGTTGTTGACAATGCCGTTCCAGTCAACGATGTTTGCAAAGATGCGTTGTACATCGAATGCTTCCGGGACCATGATGTGGCCTACATTCCTGCACCCCATTCCAAAGTAACGGAAGATATCTTCTCCTAGCGCGACCAATTCTTCATCGGATTCGCTCCCATCGAGCAATGCGATAGAGGTTCTGTTTTTACGAATGATATTAGGGTACTTCCCAAAGTAATATTCAAAGTACCGCGCGGTATTGTCACTGCCTGTGGCGATGACAGCCTCCATATCGTTTAATCGGTCAACAAATACCCAGTCGCCTTCAAACAGTGGATCGTGACGCAGTAAAACCTTTACCAAAACAGGAATCAGGTAATCGTCGTCGCTGCTGCGTTTAACCAGCGCATAGTGACCGGATAAAAACACGGCCAAAAAATCATGCAATCCAACCAACGGAATATTACCCGCCATCACGATACCTACGCGCGTTCTATTGACCTCACGTGAACCACCTTCGCGCTCACGCCAAGCCTGCAAGGCATCGCGGGACAATGCTTGCCCCCATGCTGCAAGCGCATGACGCTGATTTTCTTCAATAAACCAGCCGTTGCTTCGGTGCGACTGAACAATGGCGGCTTCGAGCTCCTCAGCAATATCCGCATGTCCACCAGATATGGGCGTACCCTCGGAAAATTCCCTTAAGAATTGGCCCAAGTTCGAAACTGCTTGAATCCTATGGTCTGAGAAAAACATTGGCGCTACCTTTGTGTTAGATTTGCAAAGCTAAAACACTACGCGTAGAAATGGCCATTAAAATCACAGACGAATGTATCAACTGCGGCGCATGCGAGCCGGAGTGCCCAAATAATGCTATTTATGAAGGTGCCATGGAGTGGCGATTCAACGAGGGGACTGACCTGAGCGGAAAAATTGTTACGCCAAACGGCAACGAATACGATGCAGACGAAGCACAAGAACCGGTTGATTACGACGTTTATTACATTGTAACGGACAAATGCACGGAATGTATCGGCTTCCATGAAGAGCCACAATGTGCCGAAGTTTGTCCCGTAGACTGCTGTGTACCGGATGAAGACCATGAAGAAACCGACGACCAACTTATGGCAAAGAAAACCTTCATGCACTTGGATGAGTAATCCCATGCGCTATTGGTTGTCCATTTTCTTATTGAGCAGCATTGTGGGAGGCGCTCAAGTAACAGAAGCCCGTCTGGCTGCGCTTGGTCAATCCTATTTACTTCCTGAAAATGAACCCTTCCGCGATTCGCTTGCGGAAATCTTCGCCGACAGCCTTTGGGATTTTATAAGTGTTTCTCAGAATTACGGCGCAACCTTGAAAAGCGTTCGCAATCTAAGTGTTCAACTTCCTGAAGATCAAAAATTTGCACTTTATACTTGGGCCGTGCCAAAAGCGAGCGGCGAATTTTCCTTTCACGGCTTCCTCTGGAGCCCCGATTGGAAGGACAACCCTAGGCTCGTATTGAAAGACGTCGGAACAGCAGATGCACCATACCGATGGCTCAAGGGCGGCGAATTCGTAGGAGGTATTTGTTACGATATTCGAACCACACGCTACCGCGGCGAAAAACATTATACCCTGCTTACCTTTCGACCGGGCCGCACGGTAAACACAAAATTTATTGATGCGATTGAATTGGGCAGTAAGAGCGCTAAGGTGCACTTTGGCTCGCGAATTTTCAACATACGCTATAACGGCGATGAGCGCTACCAGCGCAGGCCCTACCGTATTCAATTCCGTTACAACAGCTCGCTGACCGCGGCCGTGCGTTGGGATAAAAAGCACCGTGGTTTCATCTGCGATCACCTCGCACCTTCGCAAGAAGGTTTAGAAGAACGCTGGTTTGCCTACGGCCCTGACTTTTCGTACGATCGCATTTACTGGTCTAATGGCAAGTGGCAATTGGACGAAGCCTATCCACTGGTCCAAAACTTAGAGGTGGCACCTACCAATAACAATGTGCCTACCACACTGGACCCCCGAAAATAAAGCATACAAAAAAGCCCCGCGTTGCGGGGCTTTTTTACATCTAGTCTACACCGCGCGCTGCGCGGCCGAGTGTGTACGTTTAATGATTTAACATCACAGGCATAACGAGCATGAGTAAGTCTTCACCATCGTCCATGCCGTCTGCCGGTATTAATAGGCCCGCACGGTTTGGCGCACTCATTTCCATGCGTACGTTATCACTACCAAGATTGCTTAACATCTCAAGCAAAAAGCGCGAATTAAAACCAATCTCCATATCATCGCCTTGGTAGTCGCAAGAAATGCGTTCGTGTGCTTTATTGCTAAAATCTAGATCTTCAGCACTTACTGAAATCTCTGCACCGGCCAGTTTCAAACGAATCTGATGCGTCGTTTTATTGGAGAAAATAGCGACACGTTTCACTGAAGAGGAGAATGCGCTGCGATCAATAAGCATCACATTTGGGTTCGACTGTGGAATAACCGCCTCATAGTTCGGGTATTTTCCATCGATCAAACGACAAACCAATACAACATTATCAAATGTAAAATGGGCGTTGGTATTGTTGTACACTACCTCTACTTCTGAACTGTCATAGCTCAAGGAACCGCGAAGCATGTTCAACGGCTTTTTAGGCATAATGAATTCAGCAGTATCCGCAGCGCCTAAATCCGTCCTGCGGTAACGCACCAACTTATGTGCATCCGTAGCGACGAAGGTCAGCGAATTAGATTCAAATTGGAAAAACACCCCGCTCATAACTGGACGAAGCTCATCGTTACCGGTAGCGAATAATGTTTTTGTAATTCCCGTCACCAAAGCTTCTGCAGGCAAGGTCGCCTTTGAAGAATCTTCTAACTCTGGGAACTTAGGAAACTCTTCGCCGTCAATGTAAGCCAACGAATACTTCCCGTAATCTGAAGCAAGTTCAATGGAGTGCGCGCCTTCATCGAAAGTAAAGGTCAACGGCTGCTCTGGAAAGGTCTTTAAGGTATCTAAAAGCGTCTTGGCCGGAACGGCAGCAGTACCGTGGTCTTGGCTTTCTACTTCTAAATTAACGCTCATCATAGTCTCCAAATCTGAAGCGCTGACCGTCAACTCACCTTGCTTTAATTCAAACAAGAAATTGTCCAATATGGGTAAGGTATTGTTGCTCTGAATAATGCCTCCAATCAATTGGAGTTGCTTCAAGAGTTTCGAACTAGATACTATAAACTTCATACGCGTTGAATTTAATGCTCGTAAGACAAATATAATCGGGCAGGCGCCTTTGTAACGGCACGCGGCCCAATTTTCTTATACACAATTGTTAATAATCAAATGCGCTGTAGATCACTGTGCTTCAGTGAAATCCCAGCGTAATTTCAATAAGTTTCTCCAGCCATAGCGTTGTATTAATGCCATTCGTCCGTCCGGCAATTCAGCATAGAATCGATCCGGATCCCAAACGTGCACTGTACCGTCGGCCGACTGCTGTTGACCTTCTGGCTTTTTATAAAACGCGCGGGTGCGCAAGTGGTCTCCGTTGGTCGTAGTAACGAGGAGCTCGAACGCGGGTGTGGACGCAAAGATACTGTCCTTCTTTTCCCATATGTTGTCAGACGCAATAATGGCGCCCTCGTACTTCAAGGTCTCAATGCTTTTGACCACCGTGAACAGTGCCAATGGATCGCTGACCGTTATAGGTTCGTGCGCTGCTCCCACCATGGACCAATGCTCTGGTGCGGTTGCCGGCTCAAGTAACGGGCCGGTTAAATCTGCTGGATTTTGACGCGTGATCATCCAACCACCGTTGGGGTCTTGGGGCAAGACCATTTCTACATTTTTAATGGCTTGGGGTGCCAATCCAAAAATGGTACGATCGCGCCACATGGTAGACTCCGTAAAGAATCGGGTACTTAAATACCCGTTGAATCCTTGAATGTATACAGAGAAAGGAAGCTCTGCCCCTACCATTTTATAATAAGTGCCCAGCATGTCCGGCGTTTCCGTCCCAACGATGTAGCTCTTCACGCGTTGTTCACCAACAAACACCTCGATCCACTTTCCGTAGACCTCCATACGCTGTTCAATCTCAGGTACTGCACTTTCGGTAACAAAGTTTTTTAATCGGACCTCGCCAACGGTCTTTAGTAAGACCTCGATGGCGTCTTTTCTTGCAGGATGTATGCCATCTACTACCCACCCGTTCGCTGTGCGTTCTAAAACTACTGAAGACGGCTTCTTATCGCGGATAATTACCTTGGTGATGCTTGCCGTATCCGGCACGGCAAAGTCGTACTGTGCCTTTAATGCTTCTAGGCCATTACTCTGATTCCCACCAGTGCAAGCGGTTACAATAACAGCAGTTAAAAACGAAAGACTAATCAGGTTAAGAATGCGCATATTTTCTTCTGCGTAATAGGTTAAACAGCAATGCCGCGAGGAGCAAAAGCACCTCAGGTACTGCCACATTTAGTAGTTTCCATTTGCCCGCTTCAGCAACGAGTTTTTCGCCATCGAGTAGACGCAACTTAAAATCACGGGTACGGGTTTGCATCAAACCCTTATCGTCAAGCATGTAATCAACGACATTCAATACTAAATCATCATTGCCGTATTGTATGCCTGTGTATTGATCGTAACCCAATGGCAATGGTTGACCGCGCGGCAATTCAGGGTTGATTAAATTCACTTGATTGCGAATGAAATCACCGTCGCTGAATACAGCCATGGCGCTCGTGGGGCTTTCCTTTAATTGCGGTAAACCTTTGCCTGCAGCTTTCGGTGCAATGCGCTGGGCATAGGCACTGGTAAATTTTCCTTCCAACAGCACGCCCGTCACTAAATCGCGTTGCGTAAAGGCACGAGGATCGGGACGATTATACAATGCCTCTAAGCTTACCGTATGCGGCGCAGCAACCGATTTGGAATTTACGGATGTACGAAGCAAAATAGACGAACGAATGCCTGGATTTTCGAGGGTATCTAAGGTCGAAGCAAATTCACCTTTGACCGCATTCAAATTCTGAACAGCGGGATGATTTTGAGCCGCCAAAAGCGGGAAATATACCCAAGGCTGTATGCTCCTGCGATCGTTTACACCGCCGCAACGTACGTCTTGTATGACGTCGGCATTAATCCGAACACCGTATTTAAAAAGTAAGTCTACTATATTAAGATCATAGATAGCCGGGTAGGCCAAGAATTCGGGACCAAAACTTAAGCTGTCCATTTCGGCATGTACCCCATCAATAAACCACATGAGCTTTCCTCCGCCCATTACGTACTGATCCAGTAGGTATTTATCCAATTCCGAAAAAGCTTCCGTCGGCTTCGCCACAATAGCACATTTATACGTATTCAAGCGGCGAACCATATCCTGCAAGTCAGGGTCACCGTTCGGCAAAGCCTTGTAGGCTGCCATAGAAAACCGGTCTACCGTATAGTTTTCGCTCAACGCCAGTCCAATGCCAGCCGTTTCAACAGCACTCAACTCACCGTGTCCTGTAATCATCGCGACCTTTGGCTTGTCGGTAGTTAGAAGCGTATTTAGCGCTTTCGCAAGATTAAATTCCAATTGCTGAATACTAATATTGACCTGTTCCGCCGGTTCATAGACCATGACATCTTCTAGAAGTACAGCCGTTGCTTCGCGTTCTTGGTAGCTAAGTATGGCCCCTGGAAAAACGTTGAGTACACTCTGTCCATCCTTATTTTGAACTTGTAACTGAACCGCATTGATGCCTTTGGTGCCCAATTGATTTTTGAATTCGTTCGCGTTGTCTACCGTGTTTGGATTGATAAACTCGAAAAACACATTTCCGTTTCGCGCACTCCACTCCTCCAATTGGTGCTGTGTCTCGCGCTGTAACCGCTCAAATCCAGCAGGAAACTCTCCGGACAAAAAGACCTTCACAAGCAACGGTTCTTCCACTTGTTCGAGCAACGAGGCAGTTCCTTCACTCAAAGAAAAACGCTGCTCCTCGGTAAGGTCAAATCGGAATCGGACAGTAAACGTAAGCACAAGTAGGGCAACGGCCCCGGCCATATATACAAATGCCTTACGCCACGGTGCCTTCAAATGCGGACGGCCTATGACGGCTACAGTAGCACCTATAAAGAGGAGTACCAAACTTATAAAATAGCCCAAATCTCTGGCATCAATAACCCCACGTGACATGGAACGGTAATGCTCGTTGATTCCAAAGTTCCGAACAGTCAGCTCCCAACCGGAAAATTTATACAGATCGGCCAAGGCTTCGAATCCAAGATACAGCCCCATATTAAACGCTACACCCAGTACGAAAGCCACCACATTATTTGTGGTAAGTGAACTGGCAAAAACGGCTACGGCTGTATACGCTGCGCCCAAAGCGATTAAACCTATGAAAGAGCCTATCGCGGCTCCCCAATCTAGATTCCCAACAGGAGAGCCTAAAACATGTACACTCCATAGATAAACAAGCGTGGGTAAAACTGCTAAAAGCACAACCACTAAGGCTCCTAAAAATTTTGCCCAGACGAGCTGTACAATGGATATAGGTCGAACCACTAGCAGCTCCATCATCCCCGATTTAAGTTCATCGCTGAATATCCGCATGCCAATGGCTGGAATGAGAAAAAGGAATACCCAAGGCGCTAGGCCAAAGTAATTTTCTAAAGATGCATAGCCCCCATCCAGCACATTGAAAGGGCCATTAAACACCCACAGCATCAAACCGTTGATTAACAAGTAGATGCCTATGATTAAGTACCCTAAGATGCCTGAGAAATAGACTTTGAGTTCTTTACGAAGTTGTGCAATCATTTGGTCATATCCTCTAGTGAGTTACAGGTCCAAGCCTGAGGCTTTCCTGAAAATAATGCTTTTGTCTTTGGCCATAAAACGCCGAAGGTAAGGCTCTTTCGGTAGGCATTTAAGTCGCTCTCACTGCCCCACCAACTGTACGTGAAGTAATGCTCCTGCGCAGCTAATAATTGGACGCGTTGGCAACCAGCAGACCCTAAGATTGCCGCTTTGTAGTCCTCAAAGAGTGCTTCAAACTTTTCGCCATCCTCTGAACCAGGCGTTATGGGCAATTGAACGATTCTAACGATCATATAAAATCCATTCTCACCCAATCGTGCACTTTCATGCCCAAGAGTTCATTCGATCCTTTTACATGCTCGCCACCACTCTTGCCTACAACGATGCATAAATGCTGGTGTTCATCCCAAACTGCGGCTAATTTTCCCGGGGGTACATCTCCTATTCGATCGTAAAATCGACCGATACTTCTATTTCGAGGGGTCTCAACGGACGGTTTTCTCCCCTTTAATTGCGAGTCGAACATGGCCTTCGTGATGTTCGTTATGCATGTTCCATAATGATCTACATACACTACGGACCCACGGATCGTTTGCTCTTCCACCATGGGCTCGTGCTCTTTAATGCGCTTAACACGCTGAACAACAGGACCAAGCAATTCTAATTTGCCCCCTTCCGCCAAATGGGCGGCCGCAGTGCTAAATAAGGCGAAAACATCATTCGGGTCGACGCCACGAATGTCCAATTGCCGGGCATCAGTAATCTTTGCATCCACCAACAAGCTGGGTAAGGTGCCATTATTTGCAGCGATAAAATATTGGCCGTTAGCTTTTATGCAAACGTAGCTCAAACCCATTTGAGGACTGCTTCCAACGAAGACCACATGAATGGTGCCTGTAGGGTAAGCTGTGAATGCGCGCTTTAAAAGGAACGAAGCCTGCTGAATATTATGGGGTTCGACACCATGACTTATATCTACCCATTGCAACTCTTTGACACGACGAATAAAGTGCGCTTTTGCCTTGGCAAGCGTCGCGTCTTTATGTCCAAAATCTGAAGTTGCTGTAATGACCGCCATAGAAGGGCTAATGCCGCGTTGAGTATTGGTAAAAATGTAGTTACTTTGTCAAAAGTAAGGCAATTCCGCCTTCATTTACACCATACAAGGTAGCAGTAATTGACAGAACGCATATTTGAACTCACAGCGGCCGATCCAGCGCAACTTTATGGCCCCAGTAATACGTTCCTAAAACAGATTGGAACGCATTTTCCTCAGCTGAAAATTGTTGCCCGCGGTCACAAAATAAAAGTCAGTGGCCCGGAAGAAATCGTCATAGAATTTGAAAATAAACTTGACGGTATCCTCGCCTATGTTGAAAAGCATAAAACACTGGACCAAAGGGCCTTTGACAACCTAGTTCAAGCAGACGACACCGGAAAAGAGAATTATACTTTACTCAAAGACGAAGCCATACTGCACGGGCCGTCAGGACGGATTATCAAAGCCAAGACACCGAACCAGTATAAACTCATCGAAGCCAGTGTGGACAACGATCTTGTTTTCGCTATTGGACCAGCAGGAACGGGCAAAACCTATACAGCGGTGGCTTTAGCTGTTCGTGCTTTGAAAAACCGTGAAGTGCGGCGCATCATTCTAACACGACCTGCCGTTGAGGCCGGTGAGAATCTCGGGTTCCTTCCTGGAGATTTAAAGGAAAAATTGGACCCTTACATGGCGCCATTGTACGATGCGCTGCGCGATATGATTCCAAAAGAAAAATTGGAATTTTATCTTGAAAACAGGACTATCGAAATTGCGCCCTTAGCCTTCATGCGAGGACGGACGCTTGACGACGCTTTTGTCATCCTAGATGAGAGCCAGAACACCACCACCTCACAAATGAAAATGTTCTTGACGCGAATGGGAGAAAACGCTCGGTTCATCATCACGGGAGACACATCACAAATTGATCTTCCTAAGCACCAGAAATCAGGCTTAAAGGAAGCCATTAGCTACCTAAGAGAGGTAAAAGGAATTGGCTTTGTATACCTGGACGGTAGAGATGTTATTCGTCACCCCCTAGTAAAACAAATTATTAAAGCATACGAACAAAAAGATTGATCATGAATCAAGAGCCCACCTACCAATTTTCTGGTTTAACGCATTTTTACCGCGGAAAAGTACGCGACGTTTACACCATTGGTCGTGATGTTCTCGTTATGGTTGCTTCAAATCGAATTTCTGCTTTTGACGTGGTACTGCCCCGTCCTATTCCCGGTAAAGGACAGGTATTGAATCAAATCGCAGAACACTTCCTTGAAGCGACAAAGGACATTGTTCCGAATTGGCGTTTGGCGACTCCAGATGCGCAGGTCACTGTTGGCCACCGTGCAGAACCGTTCAAAGTTGAGATGGTTATCCGTGGCTACCTCGCAGGTCATGCGGCGCGGACCTACAAAAGCGGCTTACGCACCTTATGTGGCGTTGCACTTCCAGAAGGAATGAAAGAAAATGATGCGTTCCCTGAACCCATCATCACACCTGCAACCAAGGCTGACCATGGCGCACACGACGAGGATATTGCCCGTGAGGACATCATTGCTAAAGGAATTGTTAGTGAAGCAGATTATGTGCAGCTCGAAGCCTACACGCGTGCATTGTTCCAACGCGGTCAAGAAATGGCAGCGTCACAAGGGCTCATTTTGGTCGATACGAAATATGAATTTGGTAAACTTGCGGACGGCACCATCGTTTTGATCGATGAAATCCATACGCCTGACAGTTCTCGATATTTCTACGCATCGGGCTATGAAGAGCGCCAAGCTGCGGGTGAGGCACAACGGCAATTAAGCAAGGAATTCGTCCGCGAATGGCTCATGGAAAATGGCTTCCAGGGAAAAGAAGGACAACACGTCCCTGAAATGACCGATGATTTTGTTGCGCTTGTGAGCAACCGCTACCAAGAACTCTATGAAAAAATAACGGGTAAAAGCTTTAATAAAGTCAATGATGAGGGTGCAGAGGAGCGCATTTATGCGAATGTAGAACAGTACCTCGCCACGCTTTCTGAATAAATTGGGGTGATTTGGAACTGTTTTTGTTTACACCTAATAAAAGATATATGAAGCGTTACTTTCTTTTTATCGGTATACTGCTATCTACCTTGAGCTACGGCCAGTTCAAAGTAATTAAGTTCGGTATGAAAGGAGGGGTAAACTACCCGCAAAGTGCGCTCAGCGCAGCAGATATTCTTACTATTTACAACGATCAGACCTACGACATTACCAACCTCCAAACAGACTTTCAGAACGGTTTCCACTTTGGCGGCATCACGAGAATAAGCTTGCCTTTAGTCCCTGTTTATGTTCATGGAGAGGCTTTATATACACAATTCAAGGAAACGCTAATAATTACGGATGGTGGTCAGGAAGTTGACCTGAGCTCTACCGTTCGGCGCCTAGATTTTCCTATCAGTGCAGGAGCAAAATTTGGACCTGCCTATGCTGGCTTAGGGGGGACACCGTCTTTACCCTTTGCAGATGCCAGTGCACTGTGGTCCAACGACCAGGAAGCCAACCTGACTTGGGGCTGGCACATTCAAGCCGGACTAAAACTTTGGCGGCTAATGGGCGAGGTAAAGTACGAAGGTGGATTCGGTATGCTTTCCAGAAACGTGACGTATACCGATAACGGCGGAACGGATTACAATTTTGATCTGGATGCACGACGCAGCCAGATCATGGTGAGCCTCACCTACTTTTTCAAGTAGTTATCCTAAAACTTTTAAGTAGCCTAATTGCAGATAGTGTTGCATTATACCAACTGTATAAGCATCGCTCTCTAAATGAACCATACGCTTCTTTAATTGCGCAACATTCGTAGAATCGGTAGCTAAATAGAAGTAGGTATAGCCTAGCACCCGGAAATTCTCAATTATAATCGCAGATTGTTCCGTTGATTTCCGACCTGGACCTACTAAAACCGCTTCTTGAGGCAACATATAACTGCGCAAAGTGCTCATCCCTATGCATTTGACTTTTGCCTTCCATTGCAAATTCTGTGTATGCTTGAAGTAATGTTCACGATCGCGATCTAAAAGGAACGTAAAGGGATCCAAACCTTCGGACATCATCACTTTTTGCAACCATGGATAGATGGTTTTTGGGCCTTCAAAATAAAAATCAGGCACCTTGTGACGTACTGGGAAAATCCTAACATGGTCTACCTCTGCGCCTTTTTTCGTATCAATAAAAATACCGAAATTCAAAAAATGCTTCTTCTTTGAAGTATTGTATACAGGACGGTGTTTATCTAACGTAGACCGCACCAATACCTCAGCTATGGCCTGGTTGCCAAGCTCTTCGACATCGAGTGTAGCCGCTTCTTTCTGAAGCGCTAACGCGACTTTATTATCCGCAACGAAATGACGATTAATACTGTTTTGTAAATCCTTACTAGAACCCACATAAATGGCCTCGCCCTCTTCATTATAGATGTAATAGATTCCTACTTTATTCTGCATGTTTTTCACCTGCAACTTGAAGGGATTTTTACGGACACTTGCTTCCTTACTCACGTGAACCTTATTCAGGTAAGCCTCGCGGTCCTTCTCAAGCAATATCTTCAGCAATTCTAGGGTCAGCCTTGCATCGCCTTCTGCCCTGTGGCGCGCTGAATTTACCAATCCCAACTCCTTACTGACCGTTTTTAACCCATAATTTTCCCATTCTGGAAAGATGCGTTCACAATACGGTATGGTATCCAGTGTGGCACGGTGGTAGTCAAACCCCATCGATTCAAACTCTTGTTGAAAAACTCTATAGTCAAAGCTAATGTTGTGCGCTACGAACGTGCAATCTTCCGTGATTTTAACAACGCGTTTGGCCAATTCATAAAATTTAGGGGCCGTACGCACCATCTTATTGGTAATCCCGGTCAGCTTTGTGACATAAGGATCGATGCCTTTTTCAGGGTTGACCAGAGAAACCAATTGGTCCACTACCTCCCCGTTTTCCAGCACGAATATGGCTACATCAATGATTCGCTCAGCACCAAAGGTCCCGCCGGTACATTCTATGTCAATCACAGCAAACTTCATGGAGTATAGTTTCTTGCACCAAAGATGGCAGAGCCAATTCTCACATGCGTTGCGCCACACGCCATAGCAATGGAATAATCACCGCTCATTCCTATACTAAGGGTGTCCCAACGTTGTGCCTCAGCATGGGTATTAAACAAACTTTGTAACCCTAAGAATTCATTGCGAACTTGCTCTTTATCACTGGTATTAGACGCCATACCCATTAAACCACAAACCTTGACATTGGAGTACGCGGAAAGGTTAGGAAGAACAGCTTCTAATTCGTCCACAGACCAACCAAACTTCGTCTCTTCCTGCGCAATGTGCACCTGCAACAAGCAGTTGATCGTTCGGTTTGCTTTTTTTGCTTGCTTATCCAGCTCTTTGAGTACTTTTTCTCTATCGACACCGTGAACGAGGTGAACGAAAGAAGCCATGTATTTTATCTTATTCGTCTGTACATGACCAATCATGTGCCAGCGAATATCCTTCGGCATGGCCTCCGCTTTGAGCGCCATTTCCTGAACTTTATTCTCGCCGAAATCGCGTTGCCCAGCTTCGTAAGCCTCCTGAAGAAGCTCAACGGGCTTAGTCTTGCTTACAGCAACCAATGCTACCCCTTCTATAAGGGTATCACGTACTGTCGCTAAAGCTGATTTTATTTGTGTCATTTAAAAAGATGAAGAAGTAAACCGCTTCTTAATTTCGGCTCAATATACGTGCTCTTCGGAGGCATCGACCCTTTATTAACAGCGATTTCTTTCAATAGTTTTACACTTACTGGCGGCAAGCGAAAACCTAAGGCATACCCCTGCTGGAGCATCTCAGCACTTCGGTCCAATTCCGTTTGTCTATGGTAATGAAGTCTGGCATCGTTTCTAGGATCGACAACATCGAGCAAGGGGTGAAGGATAGTATCCAGCAACTCCTGTGAAGGCAATACCTCCCCTTTTGACTTTTTACTAAAAAGCGAATGCCATTTTCCTTCAAAAAAAAGCTGGAAACTGGCCCCTTGAAAATTCTCTGACGGCCCGTTGATAGGCAACACATCGTATTGAGTCTTTAGGTCGGTTAGATCAAATGAATCAGAACTTATATCAAACCAGCGTTCAAAAGATTCTATACCAACCTGTTCTTCAGCCATGAACATACACAGCACTCCCTGCGCCAATGGATTATCAGTTGCCTCCTGGGCTACACGCACGGAAGACGCTAAACGATGATGGCCATCAGCGATATATTTTGTTCCCGAATGCTCGAAGAAGGCGGCGAGTGCATTTACGTAATCTGATGGCACCACCCATAATTTGTGGCAATACCTATCAGTGGAGGAAAACTCGTATTCGGGCCGGTCTTCTTTAATTCGATTCACCAAGCGATCGTAGTGCTCATCGGCTTCTCCAAAAACCAACACAGGTTCTGCCTGAAACCCTGTGATACTTAGATATCGGGCAAAAATGTGCTCGCGTTTTGCGATTGTTTTCTCGTGCGGCAGCGTTGTCCCGTTGACCACACTTTCGGCGTCAAGTAAACCAATAACGCCCGTATAGGTTGCCGAAGGTGTTTTTTGCTCATAGAGGTAATACGTCGACTGGGCTTCTTGAATAAAGATGTCTTCCTTTTCGAACCGATCGTAGCGGCTGCGTACGGCCTTGAACCGGTCCTTATAATTTGCTTCCGGCAATGCATTTGGATTGATGACGTGCAAGAAGGTATACGGGTTATTTTCTAACTTATCATCTAGCTCTTCCGCCCCGTAAGTAATATAGGAACGGGTGGCAACTAAATACGCTTTATCGCGCGTCGGACGTACCGCTTTGAAAGGTCGGAGCATAGCTCTATTCTGTTGGTGGTTCTTGAAGTGAAATTACACAATCAAAAAAGAAAAGCCCCGCGGAATCCGCAGGGCTCATCAAAAAGTTATAAGTACAGTCTAAAGACTCGCTGCGAGCGCATCAATATGGGACGCCAATTCAGTCCCAATGCGATCTTGTGCTTCACCTGTCGCAGCACCAATATGCGGCGTTAAACTCACTTTTCCATTCATCAATACCTTCACTGCAGGCGTCGGTTCATTCTTGAAAACATCAAGTCCTGCACCAGCTACCTTGCCGCTCTCAAGCGCATCCAACAAGGCTTCTTCATTAATGACACCACCGCGTGCTGCGTTCAATAAAAACACACCGTCTTTCATTTTTACGATTTCAGACGCGCCAATCAAATCGCCTCCGGGAACGTGCACAGAAATAAAATCTGATTGTGCTAAAACACCCTCCAAGCCTACATTTTTACAAGTAAAGCGCAACGATTGTCCGTCAAAAAACTCCAATGCTACATCAACATTGTCCTCGTGCATATCGGAGAATACAACCTCCATGCCGGCTCCAATTGCCAATTTCGCCAAGGCTTGACCAATGCGGCCAAAACCAATGATTCCTAAGGTTCTGCCACGGAGCTCCATACCACCAGCATAGGCTTTTTTCATTGTCGCAAATTTTGAATCACCGTCCAAAGGCATGTTTCGGTTTGAATCGTGCAGGAAACGCACTAAGGTACGCATGTGTCCCATGACCAGTTCAGCTACTGAATCAGATGAAGCTGCAGGCGTATTGAACACTTTCAGGCCTTTCTCACGCGCATACTCCACATCGATATTGTCCATACCAACGCCGCCACGGCCTATTCCTTTAATGGACGGACATGCGTCAATCAATTCTTTTCGTACTGTGGTTGCAGAGCGTACCAAAACAACATCAACCTGATGTTCGTTGATGTAGTTTTGCAATTGCTCCTGAGCCACCTTCGTAGTGATCAATTCGTGCCCTGAAGCCTCGATAGCTGCGATACCTGAGGCAGAAATTCCGTCGTTTGCTAATACTTTCATGCGTGTGTTTTTTCTAATTCTTGCATACAGTCCACTAATACTTGGACACTTTCCAAGCCCAACGCATTGTACATCGATGCGCGGTAACCACCCACATCGCGGTGACCATTAATGCCGTTAATTTTAGCTGCTTTAACCAATGCTTCAAAAGCATCTTTGTGTGTCTCGTCTTTTAACAAGAAACAAGCGTTCATGGTAGAGCGGTCCTCAACGGCCGCCGTTCCTACGAAAAGTGGGTTTCGATCAATTTCGTTATACAACAGTGCTGCTTTCGCAGTGTTCCGCGCTTCAATGGCTGCTACGCCACCGTTTTCTTTCAACCAGCGCAACGTCAACATGCTCACGTAGACGGAGAACACGGGCGGGGTATTAAACATACTGCCTTTATCGATGTGCGTTTTGTACTTCAACATGGTTGGGATGTAACGTCCAGATTTCCCTAAGGCATCCTTGCGCACAATCACCAAAGTCGCTCCCGCAGGACCTAAATTCTTTTGAGCACCTGCGTAGATTAGATCAAATTTACTCACATCTACTGAACGCGAAAAAATATCAGAACTCATATCGCAAATCACCGGCACATTCGTCTCTGGAAAAGACTTCATTTGTGTACCGTATATGGTATTGTTCGAGGTGCAGTGGAAATAATCGGCCTGTGGATTAACGGCGTATCCTTTGGGGATAAAATTGTAATTCTTCTCTTTGGAAGAGGCTACTATGGTGGCATTACCTAGGCCCGCGGCTTCTTTGTGTGCTTTAAATGCCCACGCCCCAGTATCAAGGTATTCTGCACTACCTGATTCGCTTAAAAAATTAAACGCAACCATGGCAAATTGCAAGGATGCGCCGCCTTGTAAAAAGATCACTTCATGCGTTTCAGGAACATGTAAAAGTTCTTTTACTAGACCGACTGCCTCATCCATCACAGCAACGAAATTCTTACTACGGTGAGAAATTTCGATAACAGATAGCCCTAAGTTATCGAAGTCGATCAAAGCCTTAGATGCTTCCTCAAATACTTGACCCGGGAGGATACAGGGTCCAGCGGAAAAATTATGCGTTTTCATAGTTTGCATTAATGTGAAACACAAAGTTACACGGATGAAAAAAGGCAACGTTCGCGGGCGGGGAAAAGTTTCGGATATTTTTCACGCGTAATCAACAATTTCACTTCGTGTGTTAATCGTGTAAGGAGTTACGCCAATTCCAATCTCTAGTATGTAACTTTGACTCCATAATTAAAGAACCAAATCCCACGGATATGTCGAACGGAATCTCTCAAGTACCAACAGCCACCAACGAACCTATTTACGATTATGCGCCCGGAACACCGGAGCGCGAAGCGTTACTCGCAGCATATAAAGAGCAGTACAACAGCAGCGTAGATGTACCTATGTACATTGGTGGAAAAGAAATTCGCACAGGTAATTTAGGCGAACTTGCGCCACCCCACGACCACCAACACAAATTAGGTGTCTTCCACAAAGGAGATGCAAGCCACGTAAGTGCAGCTATAGATGCAGCATTAGAAGCGCGCAAGCAATGGGCGGATATGCCTTGGGAACACCGTGCTGCCATCTTCTTAAAAGCTGCAGAATTGATCAGTACGAAATACCGCTACCGTCTGAATGCAGCAACTATGCTGGCACAGGGGAAAAATTGTTTCCAGAGCGAGATTGACTCCGTATGTGAGTTGGTTGATTTCTTGCGTTACAATGTCGAATACATGACCCAAATCTATAGTGAACAACCCGAAAGCTCAGTTGGCGTTTGGAACCGTCTTGAATACCGCCCCCTCGAAGGGTTCGTATTTGCATTGACGCCGTTCAACTTTACAGCAATCGCAGGGAATTTACCTGCATCTGCGGCGCTAATGGGGAATACCGTGGTTTGGAAACCGGCCAATTCTCAAATCTATTCAGCAAACGTGGTCATGGACATTTTCATGGAAGCTGGTCTTCCTGCAGGTGTAATCAACCTAGTATACGTTAGCGGACCGGTTGCAGGTGATGTTATCTTCAACCATAAAGAGTTTGCCGGGATACATTTTACAGGTTCGACCGGTGTATTCCAGAGTCTTTGGGGAACCATCGGTGCAAACATCAAAAAGTACCGCAGCTACCCTCGTATCGTAGGTGAGACAGGAGGAAAAGATTTTGTTGTTGCACATCCTTCAGCAAAAAGTAAAGAGGTAAGTACAGCGCTAGCGCGTGGGGCTTTTGAATTCCAAGGACAGAAATGTTCCGCGGCTTCTCGTGCTTACATTCCTGAAAGCATGTGGCCTGCAGTAAAAGAAGAATTGATTGCGGATATCGCAACATTCAAAATGGGTACACCTGAAGATATGGGCAACTTCATCAATGCTGTTATTGATGAAAAAGCATTTGACAAAATTGCTTCATATATCGAATACGTGAAAGAACAAAGCGATGCGGAAATCATCGCGGGAGGTGGATACGACAAGAGCAAAGGTTACTTTATTGAGCCAACTGTTGTAGTAACGTCAAACCCAAAGTTCAGGACCATGGTGGAAGAAATCTTTGGCCCTGTTCTCACTATTTATGTATACGCGGATGCAGATTGGGATGCCATGTTACAATTGGTAGACAGCACCTCTGACTACGCATTGACAGGCTCTATTTTCTCAGGAGATCGCTACAAAGCGATTGAAGCAGCGAAAGCATTAGAGAATGCAGCCGGTAACTTCTATATCAACGATAAACCTACTGGTGCAGTTGTAGGTCAGCAGCCTTTCGGCGGTGCACGTGGATCTGGAACGAACGACAAAGCTGGATCTTACCTCAACTTATTGCGTTGGGTGAATGCACGCACCATCAAAGAAACGTTGGTACCACCAACGGATTACCGCTACCCCTTCTTGGGCTAGGCGCAAGAAAAATTGAATTGCATATAAAAGGCGCCCTCTGGGCGCCTTTTTTTATCCTCGAAATTGGTTGATTTCGCTTTTCGGTAGGTAGACGACTTTTTTCGTTTCAAAAAATTCTGAAGTAAAAAAATTCGAAAGGCTAGAGATCCGCGCCTTCATGGTGCCGAGCTCCTCAGCCAGGTCACCGCCTTTTAAATACAATAAACCATTGATCCTTTCTGAATCAAGATTTTTTTGTGAAATTTTACCTTTAATCCAAGGCACAAAACGTTGCATCTGAGTGACAGCGCGTGATACTATAAAGTCATACGGTCCCTTGAATTCCTCAGCGCGGCCATGATCTGCTCGAACGTTTTCTAATCCTAAGGCATCGGCTACAGCCAAAACCACTTTAATCTTTTTACCAATGGAATCAACAAGATGAAATTGTGTCTCGGGGAATAAGATAGCTAGTGGAATTCCAGGAAAACCACCACCGGTTCCTACATCCAGTACCCGTTGTCCAGGCAGGAAGGTATATACTTTCGCGATGCCTAAAGAGTGTAAGACGTGTTTCTCGTAGAAAGACTCCATGTCCTTGCGAGAAATGACGTTAATCTTGGCGTTCCATTCCGAATATAAATCAAAGAGTGCTGCGAATTGGTCCCGCTGGCGCTCCGTTAAATCCGGAAAATGTGAATAGATGAGTTCTACTGTATGCATGGACCAAAGATAGCGCGGGTGCCGTACTTTTGCGTACAATGAATTTTACTTTAGAACATAACGATCCCAAGAGCGCTGCGCGTGCCGGAACCATCACTACGGACCACGGCACTATACAGACGCCCATATTCATGCCCGTCGGCACTGCCGGCACGGTTAAAGGAGTGCATACTAAGGATTTACGCGAGGACACAAATGCCCAAATCATTTTGGGAAATACGTACCATCTCTTCTTACGTCCCGGCACGGAAATTTTAAAAGAGGCAGGCGGGTTGCATAAATTCAACGGATGGGACCGCCCAATTCTAACCGACAGTGGCGGTTATCAGGTCTACAGCTTGGCCAATCAACGCAAAATCACCGAAGAAGGTGCCACTTTTGCGAGTCATATCGATGGCACGAAACACCTGTTTACGCCGGAGCGAGTAATGGACATTCAGCGTGAAATTGGTGCTGATATTATCATGGCTTTTGACGAATGCCCTCCTTATCCCAGCACCTATGAGTATGCGAAAACCTCCATGCACATGACACACCGCTGGTTGGACCGCTGTTTTAACAGGATCAATGAAACCGAGCCGCTTTACGGATACGGGCAAACCCTTTTCCCGATCATTCAAGGTTCTACTTTTGAAGACTTACGAAACGAAAGTGCCCATTACATTGCGAGCAAAAACGCGGACGGTAATGCCATCGGAGGACTTAGTGTTGGGGAACCTGCGGAAGAAATGTACAAGCATGCAGCGGGGGCCTGTGCCATACTACCAAAGGATAAACCACGTTATCTCATGGGTGTGGGTACGCCCGCAAACATATTGGAAAACATAAGTTTAGGAATAGATATGTTTGACTGTGTGATGCCCACCAGAAACGGCCGTAACGGTCAGATCTTCACCAGTGAAGGCATCCTAAATTTGCGAAACAAAAAATGGGAGAACGTACACGAGCCTTTAGACCCTAACGGTACTAGCTTCGTGGACAGTCAGTACACAAAAGCCTATGTGCGTCACCTCATCCATAGCAAAGAAAGCCTAGGCGCACAGATTGCGTCACTGCATAATATTCGCTTTTACCTATGGCTTGTGGAGCAAGCCCGCGCGCACATCATTGCAGGTGATTTTGCCTCATGGAAAACCCAAATGCTTCCTAAATTAGAGCAGCGTCTGTAAGTATGAGTAAATTAGATCGATACATATTGTTAAAATTCATTGGGAGTTTCTTCCTGACGATGGTATTGATTCTTTCGATTGCGGTGGTATTTGACATCAGCGAGAAATTGGACGACTTCCAAAACGGCGCTTCAATGCACGAAATTATTTTCGATTATTATATCAACTTTATCGCTTTTTACGGCAACCTTTTCAGCGCACTGATTTTATTCATTTCAACCATTTGGTTCACCTCGAGAATGGCCTCCAATTCCGAGATTGTTGCCATTTTAACTTCAGGAACCAGCTTTCGTCGCCTCTTACGTCCCTATTTTATTGGCGCGACGATCATATGCATTCTATCGCTCACCTTGAATCACTTGCTTGTTCCACAGACCAACATCAAACGCATTGCCTTTGAAGAAAAGTACGTGACGGGCGTCAACCGACCCATCAGTCAGAAAATGCACCGACAGGTATTACCTGGGCATTACGTCTATTTCGAAACCTTTTCTGGCGTTCGTGAAAGCGGGTACCAAATGACCTATGAAATCTTTGAAGACCATAAACTTAAAAGCAAGCTTTCGGCAGATTTCGTGCGTCTAGATACCGCCACGGGGCGCTGGCGCTTAGACAACTACAGGCTCCGCACACTGGATGAAAATGGCCTAGAACAAATCTCTTTCGGGCGCAGAATGGATACGGCACTTGCCTTTACTTCCGAGCAAATTGCACCCAAGCTCAATTCCATAGCAACCATGAACAGTAAGGAATTAAGTAGATTCATCGCTCAGGAAGAGCTAACCGGAAATGAGAACATTGCATCCTATCAAATGGAAATGCAGCGCCGGACATCATACCCGGTGAGTTCTTATGTATTCGTATTACTAGCAGTGGCCCTGGCGAGTCAGAAAAAACGTGGTGGCCTGGGTGTAAACATTGCGATCGGATTGGTTCTAACCGCCATCTACATCTTTTTTATGCAGCTTTCTGAAACGTTTGCCAAAACAGGGCTCCTAAGCTCAGAAGGTTTGCTTGGTGGGCCTTTGGAATGGATAGGCATCCAACCTGCAGAATTTGCCGTTTGGATTCCCAACATTGTATTTGCCTCCATAGCACTTTGGCGCTATAATGTTGCGCCGAAATAATCGCAAGAGATGAAACCATTAAACAGTCATTTTAAAGACCAATTGAGTCTTCACTTCATCGTCTTCATCTGGGGATTCACCGCCATTTTAGGTCGCTATATTTCAATAGATGCACTCTCTCTAGTCTTCAATAGAACAGCACTTACTTCGGTTGCTATTGCAGTGTATATGATTTGGAAAAAGCGCCCCTTCAAAGCCAGTGCAAAAGAGCTTTGGTTTATGGCCTTGTGTGGGGTGTTGATTGCTGTGCATTGGATCACCTTCTTTGGTGCCATTAAAATTGCTAACGTGAGCATCACTTTAGCGGGGGTTTCCACGGGTGCCCTTTTCTCTGCATTGCTCAACCCTTTGCTGAATAAAGGAAAATTGGACCCAATTGAATTGGCCCTAGGGGCTATCGTCGTCGTGGGTATTGTTATCGTTTTTTATGAAGAACCGAACGCTACGACCATTAAAACGTACACTTGGAGTGGCTATACCTTGACCAATTACCAGTTGGGCCTGCTCATTGCCCTGTTCAGTGCTTCTTTGAGCGCAAGTTTTAGTATTCTCAACAAACAACTCGTAGCGCGCTATCCGCTCCCTGTTCAAGTCACTTTTTGGGAACTTTCCTTCGCCTTTATCGGGGTTGCACTTTATGACCTTATAGCGGGGAGTCATAACCCTATGAGTCTTTGGGCGACGGTCACAACGGATTGGTGGTATTTGGTGGTATTGGCCTTGTTATGCACCGCATATCCTTTTATCAAAAGCGTTGAGCTTCTTAAACGTCTCTCCCCCTTTAGCGTTATGCTTGCCATCAATCTAGAACCTGTATACGGCATACTTCTGGCGGCCCTTCTTTTTGGCGCGGAAGAAAACATGAAACCCCAATTTTACTTTGGTGTACTCATTATTTTAGGGACTGTCATTGCCAATGGAATTATAAAAGCACAAAAAAGGAAGTCCGGGTCCTAAGGACTTTGTATTTTGCACGACCGATTCAGAATGTAATTATGGATTATTTATCATTTGAAAAACCCATCGAAGAACTTGAAATTCAGCTGTCTAAGGCTCTAGAGCTGGCAGATGAAACGGGTGTTGATATGGCGAAGAGTATCGACGATATTCGCCAAAAACTCGATGAGGCTAAAAAGAAAATTTACGGCAACCTAAGTGCGTGGGAACGTGTCCAATTGTCTCGTCATCCGCAACGTCCTTACACTCAAGCCTACATCAATGCCATCACTGAAGGCAACTTCATCGAGCTTCACGGCGATCGCGGTGTAAAAGATGACAAAGCGATGATCGGTGGCTGGGGTAAAATCGGCGACCAATCCTACATGTTTATTGGTCAACAGAAAGGCGTCAATACTAAAATGCGTCAGTACCGCAATTTCGGTATGGCGAATCCCGAAGGTTACCGCAAGGCTTTGCGCCTTATGAAACAAGCCGAAAAATTTGGACGTCCTATTATCACCTTGATCGATACACCGGGAGCATTCCCAGGTCTTGAAGCAGAGGAACGCGGCCAAGGTGAAGCAATCGCAAAAAACATCATGGAGATGTCACGCCTTAAAGTGCCTGTCATCTGCATCATCATTGGTGAAGGAGCTTCAGGCGGAGCAATCGGCATCGGCGTAGGAGATAAAGTTTTAATGCTCGAAAACACCTGGTACAGTGTAATCTCTCCCGAGAGTTGTTCGTCTATTCTATGGCGTACATGGGACTACAAGGAAACGGCTGCCGACGCACTGAAACTCACCGCTAAAGACATGAAAAAGAACGGTCTCATCGACGGTATCATTAAAGAGCCACTGGGTGGTGCACATGCCAACCCAGACGCCATGTTTGAAATTGTGAAAAGAGAAATTACTAAACATACCAAAGCCCTTTTAAAGATGGATCCACAGGAGCGTGTAGAAGCTCGTATGGAGAAATTCTTTAGCATGGGAGTCTTTGCTGAATAAAACCCACCGTGGCTGAACAACCCAATAACAATAATGCTGGTGCACCTGGAAGACCTTCTGGGAAAACGACCAATCTTACGGCAGGAGGACGCGTACCTCCGCAAGCCTTAGATTTGGAAGAAGCAGTATTGGGTGCGCTTCTGATCGATAAAAATGCCCTCTCACGGGTCATTGATATCCTTCACCCAGAAGCATTTTACAAGGAGCAACACCAGCTCATCTACAAAGCCATTGGTAATCTTTTTGGAGATAACCAACCTGTCGATATACTTACTGTTGCGGCGGAATTGCGAAAAGAAGGTTTAATGAAACAGGCTGGAGGAGAGCGCTATCTGGCCCAATTAAGTCAAAAAGTTAGCTCTGGTGCTCACATTGAGTACCACTCCCGCATCGTCTTACAAAAGCATATTCAAAGAGAATTGGTCCGCATTTCCAGTGAGATCATTGAGAGTGCCTTTGACGAAACTACCGACGTACTTGAGCTCCTAGATACCTCCGAACAAAAGCTGTTCGAAGTTGCACAAGGAAACCTAAAACGGAATTACGAAAGTGCTGAAGATTTGATTCGTCAAGCATTAGATCGAATTGAAACCATTTCTAAGCAAGAAGGCCTCTCTGGGGTCCCTTCGGGTTTTGCAGCATTGGATAGAGTTACTTCAGGATGGCAACCTTCTGATCTTATCATTCTTGCTGCTCGTCCAGGTATGGGAAAAACGGCCTTTGTTCTTTCGATGGCTCGCAATATGGCTATTGACCACCAGAAAAAGGTTGCCGTATTTTCACTTGAGATGTCCTCGGTCCAATTAATCACTCGTATCATTTCTTCCGAAACGGGCATCAATTCAGAAAAACTGCGTAAAGGCGACCTTACCGACGGTGAGTGGAACCAATTAACCTCTGGTGTTAAGGATCTTGAAAATGCAAAGCTCTTCATCGATGACACCCCCGCATTGAGCGTTTTTGACCTTCGCGCGAAAGTACGTCGTCTACACTCGACGCAAGGTGGCCTAGATTTAATCATCATCGATTACCTTCAGCTTATGACCGTCGGAGGTTCAAAAGCACAGGGTAATCGTGAGCAGGAAATCTCAACCATCTCTCGCTCGCTCAAATCCGTTGCGAAAGAACTAAATGTACCGGTGATCGCTCTTTCACAGCTTTCACGGGCTGTTGAAACCCGTTCAACTTCCAAACGTCCGCAACTCTCAGATCTGCGTGAATCTGGTGCGATTGAACAGGATGCAGATATTGTTAGCTTCATTTACCGTCCGGAATACTACCAGATCGAGGAATGGGAGGACGGTGCCTCTTCCATGGGACAAGCGGAAATTATCATTGCAAAGCACAGAAACGGCTCCCTTGATGACGTGCGCCTCCGCTTTATTGCTGAATTAGCAAAATTCTCTGATCTTGATCAAGGCGATACCATTACTATGGAAAGCAAAATGAACAACGGTCCAGGATACGGTTCAGCCGGGTTTAACTCCGACGATACTGGTGGTTATACTAATCTCCCCACACCAGGTCTGGAGGGCGGTGACGTGCCTTTCTAAACCATGTGCGCTAGCCAAAAAACGCACACTTATCTCTTGAGCGCATTCGTGTTTGTGCTCTCATTACTTACTCCATGCTTGTCCGCTCAAGTCCTTATCCCCATGGACGAGACTCATCAACGCGATCACCTCAAAGCCTATGGCTTGCTTTATAACGCCATAGAAGAAGGATACGATTGTCACTGGCTCTTAAATTTCCGTGGCGGTTCCTTTGCCATTTTAGATGCCGATTCGAAACTCATACAACAAGCGCTTCTTCGTGGTGTCTCTTATGAATCCCGCACAACAGTGCAGCTTGTCCAACTCATGGCGGATCTAGCAAGTCCCGCACAAAACACAAACACTGTTGCGCTTCAACGCATTCCAAAGATTGCTGTCTATTCACCAGACGGTGCACAACCTTGGGACGATGCCGTTACTATGGTCTTGGAATATGCGGACATCCCGTTTACCACAATTTATGATACCGAAATCCTTGACGGCAGCCTAGGCGACTACCAATGGCTTCACTTGCATCACGAAGACTTTACTGGACAATACGGTAAATTCTATGGTTCGTATCGAGACGCAGCGTGGTACATCAATCAGAAGGCCTCTTTTGAGGCGGCGGCCAGAGAGATGGGTTATGCCAAAGTTTCTCAACAAAAAGGCGCCGTCGCTCAATCCATCGCGGCCTACGTGAACGCAGGGGGATTTCTATTCGCCATGTGCAGTGCAACAGACTCCTATGACATCGCTCTAGCAGCCCAAAACACAGACATTTGCGAAAGCATGTTTGATGGTGACCCTATGGCGCCCGGTGCAGCTTACCGATTGGACTATACCCCTTGCTTTGCCTTTGAGAATTTTACCTTAGAAACTAATCCACTGCGCTACGAATATTCTAACATCGACATTACGGACCGCCGTGTTCGCTCTATGAAAGAGGACAAGGACTACTTTGAGCTCTTTGATTTCAGCGCTAAATATGACGTTGTACCAACCATCCTGGTTCAAAACCACACGGATTTGGTGCGTGGATTCTATGGGCAAACTACAGCATTTGCACCCACAACATTAAAACCAACCACTACCATATTAGGAACCAATACAGTCGATGGTGCAGTGCGCTACATCCACGGTACTCAGGGGAAAGGTTATTGGACCTTTTACGGCGGACACGATCCCGAGGATTACCAACACAGAGTAGGTGATCCCCCTACAGATCTGAACAACCACCCAAATAGTCCGGGCTACAGATTAATTCTTAATAATATTCTTTTCCCTGCCGCGAAGAAACCGCCACAGAAGACTTAGTTAAACAAGGTCCAGCGAGCACTCACCTGCACCCATCGATCAGAACGAGGTGTGCTGCCGTAGGCATAATAGGTATATGGTGCCAATCCTTCCAAAGCATTGATGATTCGTACTGCCCCTACGAAATTGGCAATACGTGCTTCAAAATAAGTGGTCCCCCATGGATAGCTCCCGGCCAAATAATCAGTCTGCATGGCCCAGATAGGCACACCCACCAAATACGTTGGCGCAAAGAATGCATCCTCCACACTAATAGTAATACCCGCCTTCCATTCAAACTTCGTCCCGATACTGGTCTTGTAATTCACCTCTGTGAATCCACCCCAATTTGGCGTAGCAAAGCCTCCAAATGAAGATTTGTAAGCACCATACCCTTGAACACATGCATTCCAACCCTCGTCATTACTGCTCACACCGAGCTGAACTCGACCGTACATTCCGTCCCAAGTAGATAATTGGTCAAAGGATTCGAAATAACGCATACCGCTCATCTGCGCACCGTACAATACCCCTTCCTTTTTCCATTTGTCTCCGGATACCCAATGTGCTTTCCCCTCATTTTTGAAATAGGGCACATCAACGGTTCTCAAGTCGTACGAATACCCGTATAACTGCTCAAAACGGTACATATGGGGTTGGCGTAGAATGTTCCATTGTAATTCTAAATTCCCAGAGCCAACCCGCAACTTTGCGCGCACCATTGCATCAAGGGCACCTGCATTATAGCCTAGAGCGTTGTATTTAAAAATGGCCCTGTATTTGTTTAAAGACCGTGAAGTTGTAGAAAGCATCACATGCCCTCTTAAGAACGGGGTAACTTCTGTACTAAACGCCTCCGTATAATGAACGGAATCACTCCTAAATCCATCCCATCCTAGGGAGTTACTCTGTAAATGTTCTAATCCTGTATACAGAACTGTTTGTACAACTAGTGCCTGGCCTATTCTGTTCCAAGGATAAAATCTAACATAATCCAATTCCACCTGAGCCCTGGTCAACCTCAAAGAATCAGAGTATCGCAAAGTACGTTGTTCGAGTATAGGTGCGGTTCCCGTGCTGTCCCAAAAGTATTCTGATGCTGAATTTGAATTATTTACAGCCCAGCTTCTTGAATTGAAAGAAATACTACCAGCCAAGTCTTGGTTATAGCCTATATCACGTCTTGTCCAATACGTAACATTTAGTTCTTCTTCAAAGAGCGTTCCAACGCCATCATCTATCGCGTAATTACGCCTTAGCGTAGGTACATTGCTTTCGAATAAACTAGGAGAAGATAAACCTCCATTCTGGCCTGATCTCGAATTAAAATACCCCACCTCTAATTTGGCTTCTGTCGAAATATTATATGAATCCAATTCCTTTAAAGAAAATTGTAACTCATGACCATCAGTACCCTCATTACGATATAGCCCCAAGGTATTATTTCGCAAGTAATCGACGTACAACTGCTTGGCTGAATCCACCGGCGCGAGTGCAGTAATTCCAAATACTTGGCCTCCACCGATACCAGTATGTAATCTCAAATCCGAGCGCGGTGAAGAAGAATGGAACCCACCAGGCATCTGTATGTAGCTCTTAGAAAATCTATGCCAACCGTCTAAGCCCGATTGCTCAAAGGGTTCCAAAGAATTATAATTAAGTCCACCGATAGCTGAATTTTCCCTTTGGGTCCAATTCCATGAATCCTGCAACCAGATTTGGTCTTCTGCGCGCTCATCCAACAACACGGTCAAAGAATCCCAACGCTGATTTTGGTACAGGTAATACCCCTTACTATTGTAAGGATACGCAACATATCTATGGCCATCGACTTTGACCCCAATATTGGGCAATGATTCCACTGTATCAGCATCCTCCACAACGATTGAATCCACCTGGCCAACCATAGAGGTTGACAGCAATACGAATAATGAAAGTAGATAGGGCCTCATACGGGCGTAAACTTAATCAATAATGGTTCAATAACGCTTAAAGCGAAACTTTAGCGCATAAAAAAACCCAACCTAGTAAAACTAGATTGGGTCTGAAAAATGGCGGCGACCTACTCT